>Ga0187893_10000338_pt1 | contig 122152 bp, 94 predicted proteins | sample MA1701074metaG_FD_139574 | JGI IMG/M metagenome (GOLD analysis project Ga0187893, IMG submission 139574) | White microbial mat communities from a basaltic lava cave in the Kipuka Kanohina Cave System on the Island of Hawaii, USA - MA170107-4 metaG ...
GAGGGGCAGGGGCAGGGGCAGGGGGGAGGGGCGCAGGCTGACCGGATCGGCCGGATCGGTTAGCCTGGAGCGTCGCTCGCACCCATCCGGCCGGAGGACGCCCTGAGCGGCATCGACGCTTTCCGCGGTTCGCCGAACGTGCCCTTGCCGGTCGGGCCGGGTGGCGCGGGTGCGGCCGCGGGCGCCGCTCCGGCCGCGCCGCAGGCGCCGGTCGCGCGGCCGGCGCCGCAGCCGGGCGTCGGGGCGGGGGGCACGACGTTCGAGCGCTTCGCCGGGCAGGCGCTCGCCGTCCTGCAGGGCGCGTCGGCCGGGCAGGTCCGTCCGCCCGACCTGGAGTCGCTCGCGCGAAGCCTCGGGGCGGCGGCGCAGGCGGGCGTCGCGATCCCGCTCTCGCCCGAGGCGCGGAAGCTGCTGGCGGCGCTCGCGAGCGGGGCGGACGCGCGGGTCGTGTTCGCGAAGGCGCTCGAGGCGGGGCTGCCGCCCGAGGTCCTCGCCCTGCTCGATGCCGGGCTCACGGGGTTGATCCCGCCGGACGTCCAGGAGTCGCTCGCGACGGCGCTCGCGCCGCTCGCGACCCCGGCCGATGCGGGGACGGCGGCCGATGCGCGGGATGCCTCCCTGGCGCGGACCCCGGACGGCGCGGAGCGGGCGGCGCGAGCCGGGCCGGGCGACGGCGAGCGGGCGCTCGCCCGGGCCGAGAAGGCGCCCGCCCAGGTCCCGGCCGGCGCGCTCGCCCAGCACCTCCCGCGGCTCGAGCGCGTCGATCGGGTCCTCGGGCGTCAGCTCGAGGCCGCCGCCCTCGCGGCCGCAACCGGCGCGGCCGCGGGGCCGGACGAGCCGCGGCGCTCCCTGCGGGCGTTCGACCACCTCCTCCATCAGGACCCCGTCAACGCGGCCGCGCTCGTCGCCGGCCTCTTCCAGCCGCGCCCGCCGGACGAGGCGGATGGCGCCCGCTCCCGCCGCGACGGCGCGGGCGGCGGGGCGCACGAGCTGCTCGAGGCGGTCCGCTCGCTCGACCACGCCGGCCTGAAGGCGCTCGCGCTCGACCGGGCGTCCGTGCGCCTGGCCGAGCTGCGCGGACGGCTGCGCGACGACCCGACGGCGGCGGCCGACCTCCTGCGCACGCGCGAGAACGCCGCCCTCCTGCTCGCCAGCGACCCGGCGGGCATCGCCGCCTTCGCCCGCTCGCACCCGGACCTCTTCCCGCCCGGGTCGGCCCGGAACGCGCTCGGCGAGCTGCTCCGCGGCGGAGATGCCGCGACGCGCCGGGCCCTGCTGGCGACGTTCGGGCACGTGCTCCTGCCCGCGGGCGCCGCCGACCGGGCCGCCGCCCTCGCCCACGCCGCCGGCTACCTCGCGGGCGCGGGCGCCGCCGCCGCCGCCCGCAGCGCGGAGGGCCCGGCCCGCGACCGGCTGCCCGTGGCCCGCCTCGCCGCGACGGTCTCGGCCGCCCGCGCCCTCCTCGCCGCCCTCGCCCGTCCGGGGCGGGCCGAGGCCGCCGACGGAGCGCTCGCCATCCTCGGGGACGGCGCCCCGGCCCTCGACTCGGCGCTCGCCCAGGCGGACGGCGAGCACTCCCGGCGCGAGCCGGGGGACCTGCTCGAGGCCGTGCGTCGCGACCTCCTGGCCGTCTTCGCGGCGCGCGGCGCGGCCCTTCTCGGCGTCGTCCGGGAGAGCTTCGCGGGCGCGCGGTCCCCAGGATCGCCCGGCATCCCGGGGGCGTGAAGCGTTCCGTGCTCGATGACCCCCGCCACCGCAGGATCGTCGTCCTCACCGGCGCGGGGGTCTCCGTGGCCTCGGGCCTGCGCCCCTACCGGGGGCCGGGCGGGCTCTGGGCGGAGGCGGCGGGCGCGGCGACGGCCGCCACGGCGCGCGCCGTGCAGGGGGACCCGGCCGCCGTCTGGCGGCTGTTCGGCGAGCTGCGGCGCCAGGCCCGGGCGGCGGCGCCGAACGCGGCCCACCTCGCGCTCGCGGACTGGCAGCGGCGATGCTTGAGCGGCGGCCGCGAGCTCGTGATCCTCACCCAGAACATCGACGGGCTCCACCAGCGCGCCGGGAGCCCCGACGTCGTGGAGCTGCACGGGTCGGCGTTCCGCACCCGGTGCACGTCCTGCAAGATCGCCCCGTTCCCGGACGAGGCGCCCCACCCGGGCGCGGTCCCGGCCTGTCCCGCCTGCGGGGCTCCGCTCCGGCCCGACGTCGTCCTCTTCGACGAGCCGCTGCCCGTCGAGGCCGAGCGGCGGGCGAAGAACGCCCTCCGGTCGTGCGACCTGTTCGTCGCGGTCGGCACGTCCGGGACCGTCTCCCCGGCGTCGAGCTTCGTCCGGGCGGCCGAGTACGCGGGCGCGCACACGGTGCTCGTCAACCTCGAGCCGATGCAGCCGCGGGACCCGGCCTTTCTCGAGGAGCGGATCGGACCGGCGGAGGTCCTCCTCCCGCAGCTCCTCCGGGAAGGGTAGAGGGCCCGGGCGCTCGACGTCCTCCCCCGGCTCGTGTAGCCTGGCGACGCGGAGGTGCCACGTGTGTAGAAGCATACGCCCGCTCTTCAACTTCGACCCCCCGGCCACGGACGAGGAGGTCCGCGCCGCCGCGCGCCAGTTCGTCCGCAAGCTCGGCGGCTTCCACTCGCCGTCGAAGGCGAACGAGGCCGCCTTCGAGCGCGCGGTCGAGGGCGTGTCGCGGGTCGCGCGCGAGTTCATGGACGGCCTGGTGACGACCGCCGGCCCCCGCAACCGGGAGGCCGAGGCCGCCAAGGCGCGCGCCCGCGCCGCCAGGCGCTACGCGTAGGCCGCAGGCCGGCGGCGCGGCCTACGGGGGCGCCGGGACCGGCTCGAGCGGGGGCGCGGCCGCGCCGGCCGGGAGCCACCTGGCGAGGGCGGAGGCGAGCGCGGACGGCTTCAGGGGCTTCGTGAGGAAGTCGCTCGTCCCGGCGGCGAGACAGGCATCCCGGTCGGCCACCGTGGCGCTTGCCGTGAGGGCGACGATCGGGATCTCCCGCCGGTCGGCGGCCGCCGTCGCCCGGATGGCGCGCGTCGCGTCGAGGCCGTCCATCTCGGGCATCTGGCAGTCCATGAGGACGAGGTCGTAGCGGCCCCGGCCGACGGCCTCGACCGCCTCGAGGCCGTTCGCGGCGACGTCCGCCCGCGCCCCGAGCTTCTCGACCATGGCGACGGCGACCCGCTGGTTCACGGGGTTGTCCTCGGCCACGAGGATGCGCCCGCGCGGGCGCTCCCTGCGCCCGTCCATCCGGGCGCTCGGGGTCGACCGGCCCCGCTGCTCGCCCGCCGGCTGCGACCGGGCGGGAGCCCCCATGGCGGCGGCCAGGCACTCGTTCAGGCGCGCCGCGCGAACCGGCTTCATGACGTGGGCGACGATCCCGGCCGCCTCGGCCTCGGCCCGCTGGCGCCGGGCCGCGAGCGACGCGAGCAGGACCAGGCGGACGTCGGCGATGGCCGGATCCGCCTGGATCCTCCGGGCGAGCGTGAGCCCGTCGATGTCCGGCTGGTGCAGGTCGAGGATGGCGATGTCGTGGGGCCGGCCGGCCGCGGCGGTGGCGCGCAGGGCGTCGAGCGCCCGGAGGGCGTCGGGCGCGTCGTCGCCGCTCATCCCCCAGCCGGTCGTCAGGTCGCGGATGATCCGGCGGCCGGTCGCGTGGTCAACGACGTTGAGGACCCGGAGCCCCGCGAGGTCCAGGCGGGGCGCGACTCGCGCGGCGCCCCGGGCCGGCGCTCTCTCGAGGCGGACGGTGAACCAGAACGTGCTCCCCTTTCCCGGCTCGCGCTCGACGCCGATCTCCCCGCCCATGAGGGTCGCGAGCTGCTTCGAGATCGCGAGCCCGAGGCCCGTCCCTCCGTAGCGCCGGGTCGTCGAGCTGTCGGCCTGGGAGAAGGGCTGGAAGAGGGCCTCGCGCTTGTCCGGCGCGATCCCGATGCCCGAGTCGCGGACCTCGAAGCGGAGGAGCACGCCGGCCCCGGACTCCTCGACGAGGCTCGCGGCGAGGACGACCTCGCCCTTCTCCGTGAACTTGACGGCGTTCCCCGCGAGGTTCGTGAGGATCTGGCGCACGCGGCCGGGGTCGCCGCGGACCGCCGCCGGGACGTCGCGGCCGACGACGCTCGCGATCTCGAGGCCCTTGGCCTGGGCCGGCTCCGCGATGAGGTCGGCCACGTCCTCGACGGCGTCGCGCGGCTCGAAGTCGATCGTCTCGATCTCGAGCTTTCCCGCGGCGATCTTGGAGAAGTCGAGGATGTCGTTGATCACGCCGAGGAGCGCGTCGCCCGAGCGCCGGATCGTCTCGGCGTACTCGCGCTGCTCGGCGTCGAGCGCGGTGTCGAGGAGGAGGCCCGTCATCCCGATCACCCCGTTCATGGGCGTGCGGATCTCGTGGCTCATCTTGGCGAGGAAGTCGCTCTTCGCGCGATTCGCCTCCTGGGCCGCGACGCGCGCCGCCTGGATCTGGGCCTCCGCCTCCTTGCGGGCGCCGATGTCCGTCGCGTTGAGGAGGACCCGGCTGCGCGTCTTTCGATGGCCGGGCAGCGGACCCACGCGGCACTGGAGACAGCGCCACGAGCCGTCGCTGTGCCGCATCCGCACCTCGAACGGCGTCCGCGGCTGCGCCGGGCCGCTCGCGGCGACCGCGCCCCGGAGCGCCGCCCCGGCGCGCGCCCGGTCGTCCGGGTGGACGTGGTCGAGGAGCGGCGCGCCGACGCGCTCTCCCGACCCGTAGCCGAGCGTCGGCGAGATCGAGGGGCTGTCGTAGGTCACCGTCCCGTCGGCGGCGAGGACCGTGATCATCTCGAGCGACTCCTCGACCAGCGTACGGTAGCGCGCCTCGGTGATCGCCAGTTGCCGGGCGGCGTTCTCGCGCGCGCGCTGGACGACGTAGCAGATGACGCCGAAGCTCGCGACGGCCGCGATCAGCGAGCCCCCGGGACGTGAAGCGCCGGCCGACCCGAAGGCGATGGCGACGATCGCGGACGTGAACGCCAGGTAGAGCAGGAGCTGTCTCGGGGTCCGGATGGCCACGGAGACGGCCACGAAGGCGAGCATCAGCCCGAGGGCATAGTCGAGCGCGAAGCGGTTCGCGTGGAGGAGCCACGTCGCGTAAGCCGTGAGGGCGAAGTAGACGCCGTAGGCGAAGTCGGCGACGTGCTTGCGGAAGAAGCCGCTCGCGTACGTGAGGACGTGGAACGCGAGGCAGAGCGACACGAAAGCGAGCCGCGCCGCGAGCGGATCGACGGCGCCGGGCGTGCCCAGCCGCTGGAAGTGCGGCAGGGCCAGCGTCGCGGCGGCCGTGACGAGCGCGAGCTTGCGGTACATGCCGAGCTCGTGAGAGCGGGCGTCGTCGCCGGTTCGCACCCGATCCATGTTCGTCTCGCCTCACCCCGTCCGGAGGCTGCCGGCGCTTCGCCGTGGTCCGCCGCGGGTCGCCGCCGGTCGCCTCCGGCCCGTCCTTCCAGAGCAAACGCCGCTCCACTCGGGGGAACGCCCGTCCGCGCGGGCTGGCCGGTTCTCCGGGCGGTTGACCGGACAGGCTGTCCGGCTCCAAGGGGCGCCCGTCGCGTCCCTGCGGACGGTGCCGCAGGGGCCCGCGAGCTCTCTGCGACGGGCAAGCCGCGCGGCCCCGCCCCGTCGTCAGTCCGTCAGGCGGTGCAGGATCACGGCGTTCCCGTCCGGGTCGAGGACGATGCTCATGCGGCAGACGGGTGTCGAGAAGGGCTCGACCTTGACGGCGACGCCCTTCGCCTGGAGGCGGGCGGTGAGCGCGTCGACGTCGTCGACCTCGAAGGCGATCGTTCCCCCCGAGTCGGCGCTCGGGCGCACCTCCTCAAGGTACGACGTGATCGCGAAGCAACCGCCCGGCGGATCGTACTCCACCCATCCGCCCTGATAGTCGGCGGTCTTCACGAGCCCGAGGTCCTCCTCGTAGAACCTCCGCGCCCGCTCCAGGTCCCGCACCGAGTACACCGTGAACGCGATCTTCCGCACCATGAGGGCCTCCGCTCGGCTCGCCGGCCTTCCTGTAGCCCGGGCCGGCGACGGTGTCGAGTCGGTCCTCCGCCCGCCTCCCTCGGTGGTTCACTTGGCCTCGCAGGGACGACGATCCCGGATCCTCGATCCGCGGGTCAGGCCCGCCTTCATCGGCGCGCTCGCCGGGATCGGGCGGCGGTCGCCGGCCCTCGGCGGCGCGACGGAGCCGTCCTTTTCCAGGACCCTCGATGACCATTAACTGAGCGAGTTTGGCTCAGATGAGGCCTTCTCGAGGTCGAGAAGGCCTCATCTGAGCCGCTTTCGCTCATCTAATGCCTACTCTTTCGGCCCACGCGAGTTCCACATCGGCGGGTCGGTCCAGCGCCCCGATCGAGGAGGCCGCTCCCTCCTCGGAATCAAGGCCGATCCAGTACCAGTGGCCGGTCCCGACACCGGCGCTCAGGTAGCTTCTCCCGTCGATGGCCCGCCTCGTTCACCGGGCCGCTGGCAGCGAGGGTCGCTCGCTGCGCGCCCGCACCCCTCCGCGAAGGCGCGCCGCGACGCGATCCCCGCGAGGCGATCGCCCGTCGGCGCGCGTCGTCCGGAGGCGCGGGCGGTTGCTCGGTCGGGAGGAACACCCGGCCGCTGCGGCGCTCCGCGGGGCCCGGAGGAACGACCGGCGCGGCGCCCGTCTTCGTCTTCGGGGGCTCCGCCCCCCGAACCCCCCGCCGCGGAGCGCGCGGCAAGGATCCGGGCTTCGTCTTCCGCGCGCTGCTCTCAGCTCACCGGGTGCGGGCGCGCGAAACCACGCCTCCGCGCGCCGCGTCCCGAGGTAGTGCGGAGGTCGTGGCGCTCGAGCCGGAGAACGGCCTGACCGCCACGTTCGAGGACGGCTCCGGGATCGGCCGCCTGAAGCCGCGGACCAAGGGGCACCGAAGCCGGGTGCCGGGGGCGAAGCACCCGGCCCGGCGGCCTATCGCCGCTGGCCGCAGCCCTCGCAGAAGTTCGCGTCGGAGGCGAAGGCCGCCCCGCACTTCTTGCAGAAGTTCTTCGCCGCGGGCGGGGGTGGTTCCTCGGCGGCGGGCGCTGCATCCTCGAACGGCGGCGGCCCGCGGCCGACCGCGTACCGACCGCCGCCGCCGCCGCCGCCCGGTGACCCGCCGCCCCCCGCGAGCGCGGCGACATCGGCCGGCGGCGAGCCGGCGAGGATCCCCTGCTCCTGCTCCTTCTCCCACGCCTCGATGATCGCGAGATCGTTCCGGTAGCGGGCCTCGAGGAAGCCGTCGATGATCCCCTTCACCCAGCCGTAGCCCGTCCAGAAGGTGAAGCAGGTGATGAGCCCGTCGCCGATGTCGCCCGCGTAGAACTCGCCCGCGGCCGGGAAGACGAAGCCCAGCCCGAGCGCGACGGCCGAGTTCTTCGGCGTCTCGATGCGGTCCTCGATGCCGGACGCCTTCGCCCGCGCGAGCTTGATCCTCATCTCCGTCGAGTACTCCGGGAACTGCGCGCAACCGGAGGATGATGAGAGCGCTCCCAGGAGGAGCGCGGCGAGCAAGGTCGCGCGAATCAGCCCCGCGAGTCCAGTCATCGAGCGTCCCTCCGGCCGGTCGGCCCCGCCACCCTGCCGCCGCTCATCTTGCTAAGATGGCCCGACGACGCTCGCAACGGGAGCGATTCCGGGGTGGCATCGTGCAACCCAGTGGGACAAGGTGACGCCCGCATGGCCGGGCGCCGATCGCTCCCGTCGCAGCTCATCCCCGGCCGGTCGTCAGGTCGTGGATGATCCGGCGGTCCGGATCTCCTCGCTCCGCCTCCGTCCCGGCGCCCCGGGGGAAGGGTCGGGGCAGGGCCGCCGCCGAGGCGCCGACGGAAGCTCAGCGAGGCGTTCCGGCGACCCGGGCCGCGCGGCTCGGCGCCAGCAGGTCCGCCGTCCGCTCGGGGCGGATGACGGCCTGAGCCGCGAGCGCGGCCTTCGCCCCGTCCTCGAGCGCCCGCCCCTCGTCCCCGCCCAGGACCGCGCCGAGCCCGAGCCCCGCCGCCGCGCCGAAGAGCCCCTGGAAGGGGTTCCCGCCGGCCTCGCGGACGATCGCCTCGACCAGGGCGGCCTCGCCGAGGAGCGTCCGCGCCAGGTCGCGCGCCTCGTCGGGCCCGAGCGGGCCGACCCGGACCTCGCGCGTCGCGGACGGACGGAGGGCGACGATCGGGGGGCTCGTCGCCTCGTCCTCGCTGCGGTAGGCGAGGACGAGGAGCAGCGGCGGCGGCTCGGGGGCGCAGCAGCTCCTGGAGCAGCGCCGCGCCGTCGAGGTCGCCCCACTGCAGGTCGTCGACCAGGAGGACGAGGGGCCCCCGGGCGGCGAGCCGGGCGAGCAGCTCCCGCAGGGCGAAGGAGGCTCGCCGGCGGAGCTCGCGGAGGGTGACGAGGTTGCCGTGGGCCACGCCGGCGAGGGTCCGGAACTCCTTCTTGAAGCGGTAGAGGGCGTCGGGATCGACGTCGCGGAGGACCTTCGGGGCGACCCGCTCGCCGCGCTCGCGGTCGTGCGCCTCGTAGACGACGCCGAAGCCGCCCGAGCCGAGCTTGCGCGCGATGGCGACCTCCCTCCGACGTCGAGAAGGGGGCGGCGCCGAGGTCGGTCGTCTCGCCCGAAGCATCCGCGTCCATGGCGCGCCGCGCACCGCAACGCAAGCCCGACGTCAAGGCGCGGGGGGCTTGGCTTCTCCCTGCCCCTCCCCGTTCCCCGAGACCCAGGTCCCGCCCCCACCCTCTTCCCCCCTTCCCCCATGGCGCCGGATCCCGGCGCTCGTAGAATGACCGCCTCGACGAAACTCCCGGCCGCACCGCGGGTCAAAGGAACTGGGCCCGGCCCGCCGCGAGGCCGCGTCTCGTCGACCCCGTCTCGTTCCTGGAGGGAGAAGATGCGTCGTCGCCAGCTCGCTCGCCGTCTCGTCGCCGCCGCCGTCGGGCTCGCCGCCCTCGCCGCCATCGTCGCCGGCCCGGCGGCCGCGGAGCGCGTGCGCCTGCACTTCCAGGTGAAGGCGCTCTTCCTGACCGGGAAGGAGCAGCTCGCGGACCGCGATTACCGGGCGGCCGTCGGGACGTTCGAGACGCTCGCGAAGGAGGCGCCGGAGGGGCAGGAGCGCGCCGAGGCGCTGTTCCTGCTCGCCCAGGCGAAGCTCCTGGGCGGCGACGCCCTCGGGTCGATCGAGACGTGGGGCCGGTTCGCGGATCGCTACCCGGACTCGGCGTACGCGTCGAAGGCGCGCTTCCTCATGGCGGACGCCTACGCGGCGCTCGGGCGCGAGAAGGAGGCGGCCGAGATCTACCGCGAGCGCGTGTCGTTCTTCACGGGCGAAGCGTACCGGGCGCGGCTCGCGAAGCTCTACCTCGACCTCGCGAGCGAGGCGTACGAGGGCCAGAAGCTCGGGCGCGAGGGCGATCCCCTCGACCCGCCCCGCGTCGTCCGCGACCACGCGCGGGCCCGCGAGATGTTCGACAGGGCGCGGGCCATCCACCTGGCGGACGAGCAGCGGCCGGTCGTCGCCCACAAGATCGCGACCAGCTCGGCCGAGCTCGGCGATCCGGCGCGCGCCGTGGCCGAGTGGAAGGTCCTCCTCGAGAAGTGGCCGGCGCACGCGCTCGCGGCGGAGGCGACGTTCGGCCTGGGGCGGGCCTACCTGCGTCTCGGGGCGGCGCGCGAGGCGCGCGAGATGCTCTCGCGCATGGAGGAGAGGTTCGCCGACAGCGCCCTCACGCCGCTCGCCGTCGAGCTCTTGGGCGAGAGCTTCGCGCCCGTCGACACCGGCGACCCGGAGGCGCGCAAGAAGGGCCTCGCCCACTTCGAGCGCTTCGAGAGCCGCTACCCGCAGCACGAGGCCGCCCCGCGCGTCTTCCACCGCCACGCCCTGGCGCTCTTCAACGCCGGCGACTACGAGGCGGCCGCGCGCGCCTTCGACCAGGTCCAGACGCGCTTCCCGAAGGACGACCTCGCCCCCGAGTCGCAGCTCGCGATCGCGCGCTGCTTCCTCGCCCGCAAGGAGTACGACCGGGCGCGCGAGGCGTTCGCGACGTACCTCGGCCGCTACCCGAACCACGGGAAGTTCGTCCTGGCGCAGACCGCGATCGTCGAGGCGGCCATGCAGAAGGCGGAGGACCTCTTCGCCGAGGCGAAGCACGCCGAGAGCGAGCCCGTCTACCGCGAGTTCCTGCGCCTGTACCCCGTGAGCCCGCTCGCCCCGCGCGCCCAGCTCCGGCTCGGGGAGCAGCTCTTCGCCCGGGCGACCGGGGACGGGGCGAAGGACGTGGCCCTGCTCGAGAGGGCGATCGACGAGTACGCGGTCTGCGCCTCGAAGTACCCGCAGTTCGCCGAGGCGCCGGCCGCCCAGTACCGGATCGGCGCGATCCACGAGGAGAAGCTCGGGCGGCTCGCGGACGCGATCCGCGAGTACGAGGTCCTGATCCAGCGCTTTCCGTACTCGAGCGAGGCGGGCGAGGCGCGGGCGCGGATCGAGGTCATGCGGAAGGCCCACCTCCGCGTCGAGACGAGGCGCGCCTACGCGACGGGCGAGCCGTTCGTCCTCGGCGCCGAGGTCCGCAACGTCCCGAGCCTCCGCTTCAAGGCCTACCGGCTCGACCTCCTCGAGTACGTGCGCAAGAAGCACCGGGTCGCGGCCGTGGAGGCGCTGGCGACCGACATCGTCGCCCCCGACAAGACGTGGACCCAGGCCGTGGACGGCTACGAGCCCTACCGCCAGTTCGCCCTCGAGATCCCGCTCCCCCTCGAGGGGAAGGGCGCCTGGGTCGTCCTCTGCGAGGAGGCCGAGTACCGGGCGACCACCCTCGTCGTCCGCTCCGACATCGCCATCGTCGTCAAGCAGGCGCCCGGCCAGCTCCTCGTCTTCGCCAAGGACGAGCGGACCGGGGAGCCGGCGGCGGGCGTCAAGGTCGCCGCCAGCAACGGCTCGTCGATCGTGAAGGAGGGCGAGACGGGGAAGGACGGCGTCTGGCTCTGGACCGCGAAGGAGGTCCCGTCGCAGCCGCTCCGCGTCCTCGGCTGGCGCGACGGCTCGGGCGGGGCCGACGACCCCGCCCGCGACTACGCGTTCGGCGAGGTCGCGCCCGGCAGCCTCGTCACCTGGGGCTACAAGACGAAGGCGTACGTCTACACCGACCGCCCCGTCTACCGCCCCGGCCAGACGGTCAAGATGAAGGGGGTGATCCGGCGGGTCGAGGGCGGGGAGTACCGCCCGACCGCCGGCGAGACGCTCGTCTACTCGGTCCGCGACCCGCGCGGGATCACGCTCATCGAGAAGGAGGAGAGGACCAACGCGTTCGGCTCGTTCTCGGGCGAGGTCACGGTCGGCGACGAGCCGCCGCTCGGGACGTACACGATCGTCGTCCGCTTCCAGGGGACGTCGTTCCAGGGCACGTTCGACGTCGAGGAGTACAAGAAGCCCGAGGTCCTGGTCGACGTCGAGCCCGAGAGGACGGACTTCCTGACGGGCGAGGACGTGAAGGCGAAGGCGCGCGTCCGCTACTACTTCGGCGGGGCGGTCGCGTCGGCGCCGATCCGCTGGTCCGTCTACCGGCGGTCGTACGCGTTCGACGCCGGCCGCTACAAGCGCTACTCCTGGTTCTTCCAGAAGGCGGACCGCACGGCCGGCGGCGGCGGCGAGGACGAGTACGACCTCGAGCTCGTCGCCCGCGGCGAGACGACGGCCGACGAGAAGGGCGAGGCCGAGGTCCTCTTCAGGACCGAGGCGGGCGCCGGCGACCAGGTCTACACGCTCCGCGTCGAGGCGCTCGACGTCAGCCGGCGCTGGGTCGCGGGCGGGGCGAGCATCTTCGTCACCGAGCGGGGCTACTTCGCCGTCGTCCAGCTCGACAAGAAGGTCTACCGGCCGAAGGAGCGCGTGACGGCGACGATCATCACGGTCGACGCCGCCCACCGCCCCGTCGAGGCGAAGGGCGAGATCGTCCTCTACCGGCGCCGCACGTTCGAGGGGCGCTCGGGCGAGGAGGCCGAGCGACGCTTCGCGGCCGCGACCGGCAAGGACGGGCGGGCCACGGTCCCGCTCGAGGTCGAGAAGGCGGGCGAGTACCGCCTCGCCTTCGCCGGCAAGGACCGGCGCGGCGGCGAGGTCGAGGGCGGCGTGCCCCTCTTCGTCGCCGGCGAGGCCGAGGACCTGGCGAAGGAGGCGAAGCTCATCGCCGACCGCGAGGTCTACAACCGGGGCGAGAGGGCCGACCTCCTCATCCACTCGCCGGCGGCCGGCGCGTACGCGCTCCTCACGTTCGAGGGCGAGCGCGTCCTCGACTACCGCGTGCTCAAGCTCGAGAAGCGCTCGACCTCGCTCCCGGTCGAGATGCGCGACCTCTACTCGCCGAACATCGTCATCAAGGTCGCGATCCCGGCGAACCACCGGCTCTACGAGGCCGAGGACGAGGTCCTGGTCTTGAAGTTCTTGAAGGTGGCGGTCGCGCCCGATCGCCCCGAGGCCCGGCCGGGCGAGGAGGTGAGCTTCAGGATCGAGGCGACGGACCAGTCGGGCGCGCCGGCCGAGGCCGAGCTGTCGCTCGCCGTCGTCGACGCCGCGATCTACGCGATCAAGCCGGACGCGACGCCCGACATCAAGCCGTTCTTCTACGACCAGAAGCGCGAGCTGGCGGTCGGGACGCGCTCGAGCTACGAGTTCCGCTACGAGGGCGTCACGGCCCGGATCCCGAAGGAGCTGCTCGCGGAGACGGAGCGCAGGGGGGAGGAGGAGGCGTACCGGAGGGCGCTCGAGGAGCGGGCGAGGCTCGCCGACAAGGAGTACGGCGCCGCGAAGTCGGAGGAGGAGAAGCGGCGCCCGGCGGGGTCGCCCCGCGCGACGACGGCGTCGCCGGCCAAGCCCGCCGACCCGGACGCCACGAGGGACGCGTTCGGGGTCGGGGGCGGCGCGAACGGGGCGGGCCGCAGGCGTCAAGGCGGCAAGGACCTCGCCCGGAAGCTCGACGGCGGCGGCGAGGGGGGCGAGGACGACGGCTCGACCCCCGCCCCCGCCCGCCTCCGCAAGACCTTCGCCGACACGGCCCACTGGGACGCGCACGTCGTCACCGGCCGCGACGGCAAGGCGACCGTCAAGGTCAAGCTCCCGGACAACCTCACGACCTGGCGCGCGACGGCGCGCGGGGCGACGAAGGACACGCTCGTCGGCAGCGCCGAGGCCGAGGTCGTGGCGACGAAGAAGCTCCTCGTCCGCGCCGAGCTGCCGCGGTTCGCGACCCACAAGGATCGCTTCGCGATCTCGACCGTCGTTCACAACTACACGGGCGAGGACGCGACCGTCACGCTCGAGGTCCGCGGCCGGAGGATCGCCGTCAAGGGCGGGGTCGGCGGCGACGCCGGCCGCCTCGACCTCGAGGCGGGCGAGGTCGCGCGCCGCGACTACGAGGTCGCGCCCGAGGGGCCGGGGACGGCGACGATCGAGGCGAAGGCGCTCGCCCGCGCCGAGTCCGATGCGGTCGAGAGCCCGCTCCCCGTCCACCCGTTCGGCGTCCGGGTGCGCGCCGCGACGAGCGGTTCGCTCGGCGATGAGGCGTCATGGACCTTCGAGGTCCCGGCCGACCGCATAGCGGGCACGGAGCGGCTCGAGGTCTCGATCGCCCCGAGCCTGTCGACGGCGTTGCTCGACGCCCTCCACGACCTCGACACGTACCCGTACGGGTGCATCGAGCAGACCGTCAACCGTTTCCTGCCGGCGCTCGGCGTCAAGGTCGCGCTCGCGAAGGCCGGCGTCCCGGACGACGCGCTCGCGCGCCGGACCGACGAGTCCGTGCGCCGCGGGATCACGCGCCTCCAGGACCTCCAGAACGGGAACGGCGGGTGGGGCTGGTGGCCGGAGAGCGAGCCGGGCGCCGAGGTGACGGCCTACGCCCTCCTCGCCCTCGAGACGGCCGCCCGCGAGGGCTATTACGTCGACCCGCAGGTCCTCGCGCGCGGCCGGCAGGCGGCCGTGAACCTGCTGCGCGGCGTCGGCTCGGCCCACGACGCGCGCGCGCTCCTCGTCTTCGCGCTCGCGCTCGGCGACCGGAGCCGCGTCCCCGAGGACGACCTGTCCCGCGCGATCCGCGCCCTCGAGGAGCTGTCGCCCATGGGCGTGGCGCTGGTCGCCATGACCGCGAAGGCCTGCGGGCGCGACGGCGAGGCCGCGCGCGCGCTCGAGCGGCTGCGCGCGGGGGCGAACCGCCTGCCGCAGTTCGGCTACGTCCTCTGGAAGCAGGACCGCGGGCACGGCTGGTTCGAGTCGTCGGCCGAGGCGACCGCGTGGGTCGTCCTCGCCTTCTGCGAGCTCGGGCGCGCGGATGACGAGCTCGTCGCCTCGGCCGTGAGCTACCTCCTCGGGCAGCGGCGCGGCTCCTCGTGGCGCAGCACCAAGGAGACGGGGGCCGTCGTCCTGGCGCTCGCCGCCTACATCGAGGCGCGCGGGATCGCGCGGACCGACTGCACCGTCACCGTCGACGTCGACGGCAAGGCGATCGCCGAGACCGCGCTCAAGGGCGGGACGGCGGGCGAGCAGCGCCGCCGCCTCGTCGTCGAGGGCGCCGACCTCCCGCCCGGCAAGCACGTCCTCAACATCCGCAAGCGCGGGACCGGCAGCCTCCACTACACGGCGGTCGCACAGGCCGTGCGCGCGGTGGACGCCGTCGAGCCGGCGGGCAACATCGTCTCGGTCGCCCGCAAGTACGTGCGCTACGTGCCGCCCGAGCCGGCCGGCTCGCGCGATCCGAAGTCGCGTCCGAAGGCGCGCGGCTTCTCGATCGTCCAGCCGAGGTCGCGCCCGACCTGGGAGCAGGAGGTCTCGCTCGCCGAGGTCCGCTCGGGGGACAAGCTCGTCGTCAAGGTCGTCGTCGAGGCGCGCGAGGCGCTCGCCTACGCGATCGTCGAGGACCCGCTCCCGGCCGGCTGCGAGGCCCTGGCCGAGGGCGCCGAGGGCGGCTTCGACCGCTTCGAGCGGCGCGACGAGAAGGTCGCGTTCTTCCTCTCGCGGCTCGACGCGGGCCGCCGCGTCGTCCTCTCGTACGTCGTCCGGGCGATCACGCCGGGCGCCTTCCACGCGCTCGCCGCCGAGACGTACCCCATGTACGAGCCCGAGGTGTACGCGCGCTCGGCCTCGGCGCGGCTCACGATCCACGAGGCCGGCGCCTCCTTGACCGGGAAGGGCGAGGTGACGCCCGACGAGATCTACGCCTTGGTCCTGGACCTCCTCGAAGCCGGGCGCCACAAGGACGCGAAGCCGCTCATCGAGAAGCTGATCAAGGGCTACGACCTCCTCGTCGAGGTGAAGGAGGAGCTCTACTACCGCCTCTTCCAGTGCGAGCTGGCGCTCGAGAGCCCGGGCGCGGCGGTCAAGGCGTACGAGGCCCTCGTCGACCTGAACCCGCGACGAGCCGAGCAGGGAGAGCTCGCTCTCGGCAAGCGAGGCGAGGAAGCGGGTCTCGCCGCAGGCGAGAACCCGCGGCGCGCGGCCCTCCCGCTCGCCGAGAAGATCGGGCTCGCCGACAGCTACCTGGCGATCTCGGACCCGCGGCGCGCCCGCGAGCTCTGCCGCGACGTCGTCGCGGCCGCCTTTAGAGACGACGTGGCCGTCGCCGACGTCTACCGCGCGCTCGGGCGCGAGCTGCCGGCGCAGGACTACGCCTTCGGCCTCGTCCGCCGCTACCCGGACGCCGACTACGTCCTCGACGGCTGGTACCGGCTGGCGCGCCGCTACCTCGACCTCGATCGCCCGGCGAGCGCGGGCGGCGCGGACGCGCCGAAGCATTACGACCCCAAGCGCCCGCGCAAGATGTTCGACGAGGCGTTCGCCGCCCTGAAGGAGTTCATCGCCTACCACCCGCAGAGCCCCTGGTGCGACGACGCCCAGTTCTACGCCCTCCAGGCGCGCTTCCAGGTCGAGGACTACGAGCCGGCGGCGATCGAGTCGCGGAAGCTCATCCGGCGCTACCCGGAGAGCGAGTACGTGGACGACGCCTACCTCTCGCTCACCCTCGCCCTCTTCCAGAAGGGCAAGTACGACGAGGCCCTGAAGGAGGGCGGCGAGCTCCTGAGGCTCCGGATCCGGATCGACGAGAAGCGGACGGCTCCGAGCCCGTTCGTCCCGCAGGTGCAGCACCTCTTCGCCAAGATCCACCACCTGCGCGGCGACTACGGGAAGGCGGTCGAGCACTACCGGCTCGTCGCGAACGAGATCGAGGACGCGCGCGACGCCCTCGCCTTCTTCGAGGCGAAGGGGCTCGAGGCGCCGGAGGTGCTGGCCTTCGCGCCGGCGGGGCGGGCGTTCTTCGGCCCGCGGACGAAGAACGTCGACGCCATCCAGCTCAAGGTCTACAAGGTCGACCTCCTGATCCTCTTCGCGAAGCAGAAGAGCCTCGCCGACGTCCACAAGGTCGACCTCACCGGGATCTCGCCCATGAAGGTCCAGACCGTGAAGGTCGACGCCAGGCCGTACGTGTGGCACGACCCCTCGATCGAGTTCCCGGTCGCCGAGAAGGGCGTCTACCTCGTCGTCTTCAAGGCCGGGGACCTCGACCGGAGCACGGTCGTCATCCGCACCGAGCTCGACCTCAAGGTCCAGCGGGTCGGGGACAAGGTCCGCGTCCACGCGGTCTCGATGAAGGACGGCCTGCCCGTGCCCGACGTCTACGTCACCGTCTCCGACGGCGCGCGGATCGTCGGCCGCGGCCGCACCGACCCGCGCGGCCTCTTCGAGGCGCGCGGCGTGCACGGGAAGGTCTTCGTCGTCGCCGAGAAGGAGGGCTCGTTCGCGCTCCACCGGGAGTAGCCGGGGTGGCCGGTCCGTAGGCCGATCGCGGCCATCGCGGCCATCGCGGCCATCAGCCCGGGATCACCCGGAATCCCTGGTCGCGGAAGTGGTCGTCGAAGGCGAAGGCCTCCTCGATGCCGAGGTCCCGCATGACCAGGAAGCTCGACCAGTCCGTGAGGCTGATCTGGCGAGCGCCGGCGGCCAGCAGGGCGGCGACGGCCCGATCGTGCACGCCCGCCGCGATCCACACGGTGACGAGGGCGGGCGCGACCCCGGCCTGAAAGCTCCGGACGGCCCCCATGCCCGCCCGCCCCTGCAGGAGCGCGATCGTCTCGTGCAGCACGTAGGAGGAGGTCACGAGGCGACGCCGCTCGGCCGCGAGCCCCTCGAAGGCCTCGCGGGCCCGCGGGTGGGCGCGGTCTCCGGCGTCGAGATGGGCGTAGATCGCCGACGTGTCAACGAAGACGGCCGATCTTGCGGGCGTGGAGCCCGGCGAGGTAGTCATCGTGACGCTCCGCCACGTCCGTGGCCCCTTGCTCGTCGCTCACCGTTCCGGCGACCTCGAGGAGCCGACGCCACTTCTCGTCGCCCCGGTCCTCGTCGAGGAGACGCTCGACCCCCCGCCGGACCAGCTCGGCGATCGACACGCCGCGCCGGGAGGCCAGGGCCTTGAGGCGCTCGTACTGGTCCTCGCTGAACTGGACCTGGGTCCGCACCACGCGTTCAGCCTCCATGACGACAGGATGGCGACACCATGTTATCTCGGCGCCCGTGACCCGTCAACGGCAAGGGGCACGAGGGGTGGGGCGCCGCGTCGGACCACCGCCTTGTAAGTCGATGGACGAACGGTACGATCGGCGGGCCTGGAGGGAAGCCCATGATCGCGTCCCGCGTCGCTCTCGCCATCGCTCTCGTCATCGCCCCCGCTCTCGTCCTCGTCCCGGGCCCGGCGCCGGCCGCCGCCCGCGCGGCGGACGCGGACCCGGACCCGGTCGAGCGCGCCTGCGCCGAGATGGCGCCGCTCGACCTCGACTCGGACGGCGTCCGCGAGGTCGAGTCGCTGGCACCGCTCGGACCGACCGTCGGGCGGGACGGGGCGCCGCTCGTCCTCGTCCTCGTCGAGGCGCGGCTGCTCGAGCCGGTCGAGGGCGGGAGCGGGGGGCCGCCGGACCTCCTCCCGGCCCTGCGGCGGCACGTCGCCGACCTGGCCCTCGAGGGCTTCCGCGCCCGCCTCGTCGCCGCCCGCGTCTACGCCGGCCCGCGGCACCAGGACGGGCGGACCGTCCTCGCCCTCCGCCGCTTCTTCCAGCGGGTGCGGGCCCTGGACGCGCGGCTCGGGGGGGCGGTGCTCGTCGGCTCGTTCCCCGAGGCGTTCCTCGTCCGGACCTACAACTGGCGGAAGCACGGCGGGCTCGTCCTGCACCAGGGGACGCCGCGGGAGAAGCGGTTCGAGAACGTCCCGTTCCTGGCGACGATCCCCGAGCCCGTCGCCATGACGTGCGACCTCGTCATCTCGGACCTGGACGGCGAGTGGGAGAGGCTCTACGTCGAGGCGCGCCAGCGCATCCCGTGGGTGATCGGCGTCTACCCGGGCGGCGTGCCGGCGCGGGGCGGGACCTGCGCCGACTTCGAGCGCGGCGCGCGCGTCTTCGAGGACTACTTCCACGTCAACGACGGGCGGCACGAGGTCCGCGAGGTCCTCGGGCCGGACGACCGCGTGGTCGCGCTCGACATCGAGGTGAACGACGAGTTCGAGAACCGGGAGTGCGCGCCCGCCGACCTCGCCCGGCCGAACCCCATGGCGATCCCGGATATCGTCGTGTCGCGGATCAATGCCCGCGGCGTCGCCCTCCGGCCGCGCGCCGGCGTGCGAGGGGTCTCGGGCGAGGGCCTCCTCGACGCGAGCGGCCGCCCGCAGGCCGTCCGGTTCGCGGACGAGAAGGCCGTCCCCCACTGGATGAGCGTCTGGGAGCCCGATCCCGCGCTCGAGCGGCGGCTCCTCGTCGAGTACCTCGACCGCAATCACCGCTACCGGCGCGGCGACTTCGCCGCCCAGTTCAAGCCGGCGGCGATCGGCCACGGGCTCGGACGCGGGTTCGGCGCCGCCCGCGGCGCGGCGCCCTCGTGGTCCGACTTCGCCGAGCCGGGCCTCGACGGCGGCGACCACGCGACCGTCCTCGACGTCGTCTCGTGGCTGAAGCGCCCGGCGGCCTTCCGCGACCTCCGCGCCCACACGGACTTCTTCGGCGCGGCCTTCGGGGCGGCGGACGTCGCCGCCCTCACCGCCGCGTGCGGCGGGACGCCGTGGAGCTGGGTGCGGGAAGGCGACCGCCTCATCCCGTCGCTCGCGCCGAGCCGCGGCAAGCTCGACTTCCCGATCCTCAAGACCCTCTACGAGAACCGCGTCCTCCCCGAGGGCGGGGCCTTCTACTACCACACGGGCTGCGACTCGATCTCGCCCGTCCGCTACCACGACCGTCCCTACGACCACCCGGAGTACGGCTACTGGCAGGGCGCGGCCGGCCTGCTCTTCTACGCCAACGGCCTCGCCCTCGTCGGCCGGGCCAAGGTCTTCTACGACGCCCCGCGCGGCTTCCACGAGGTCCTGGCCGCCGGCGGCACCTTCGGCGAGGCCTGGGCGCGCTACTTCGAGGTCGAGTCGGAGGCGAGGACGGCCGACCTGGTCGGCGGCGGGATCGGGCGCAAGCGCGCCTACTTCTGGAGCGCGATCGGCGACTGGACCCTCCGGCTGCGCCCGGGGCCGAGGGTCGAGCTCTTCTAGCCAGTCGGCAGCGGCCGCAGGCCGGGCGCCCGCTCGACCCGCGGCCAGCCGCGGTGCTCGACCCATCGAAGCTCGCCGCCGCTTCGAGAACCCGTGAATCGTCGGAGACATGGCGCGCGGGCGTTGCCGGTCGGGCCGTCACGCGATCTTGATGACGACCTTCCCCTTTGCACGCCCCGACTCGGAGTGCGCGATCGCGTCGAGCGCCCGCGCGAACGGGTAGACCTCGTCGATGATCGGGCGAAGCTCGCCGGCATCGATGAGCGCGCCGAGCCGCTCGAGCTGCTCCCCGCTCGGCCGCATGAAGAGGAAGCGGTACCGCACGCCGAGCCGGCGCGCGAGCCGCGCGCGCTTCCAGCCCATGAGCCCGAGCGCGACCCGGATCACCAGGTTCGCGCCGGCCTCGCGCGCGAAGGCGGCGTCCGGCGGGCCGACTATGTCCACGAGGATGCCGCCCGGCTTGAGGACGCCTAGCGATCGCCGCTGCGTCTCGCCGCCGAGCGTGTCGAACACCAGGTCGTAGTCACGGACGCGGTCCTCGAAGCGCTCCGTCTTGTAGTCGACGACGAGGTCCGCTCCGAGCGACCGCACCAGGTCCGCGCCCCTCGCGCTCGCGGTCGTCGCGACGAACGCGCCGAGGTGCTTCGCGACCTGGATCGCGAGCGTCCCGACGCCGCCCGCGCCCGCGTGGATCAGCACCTTGTGCCCCGCGCCGGTCCCGCCGTGGTCCACGAGCGCCTGCCAGGCCGTCAGGCCCGCAAGCGGCACCGCCGCCGCTTCCTCGAACGAGAGCCGCGCCGGCTTGCGTCCCGCGTGCTCCTCGCGCACGACCGCGCGCTCGGCGAACGCGCCGAGTCGGTCCTTCTCGACGCGAGCGTAGATCTCGTCGCCCGCCTGGAACCGCCGCACGTCCGGGCCGACCTCGCGCACGACGCCCGCGAGGTCGTTGCCGAGGACGATCGGCAGCTTCAGCTTCAAGAGGGGCTTCAGGGCGCCCTCGCGGATCTTGAAGTCGACCGGGTTCACGCTCGCCGCGCGAACGTCGACGACGATCTCCCCGGGTCCGGCGGCCCCAGGATCGGGGACGTCGGCGAGCTCCACGGCGTCCGGGCCGCCGTAGCGGCGAAGGAGGAAGGCCTTCATGGCGCGCGTCAGTTTACCTCATCGAAGACGACCCGGAACCCGAGGCCTTCGAGCCGGGACTCCCGCGTCGCAGGCGAGGCGCAGAACGTATCCGAGCGTCGGCGGACGCGCGGCGACCGGGCGGCCCTCGAGGAGGCCGGCCGCCCCCTCGACGCCGTGGCCGCCTACGAGCGCGGGCTCGAGCGCGAGCGGGCGAGCGAGGGCTTCTACCAGGGGCTCATCCGCTGCCACCTCGCGCTCGGGCACCGGGCCGAGGCCCTCACGGCCTACGAGCGCTGCCGCAGGGTCCTCGCCGACACGCTGGGCGTCGATCCCTCGGCGGTGACGCGGAAGCTCGCCCGGCGCGCTCGCGCGATCGCGTGAGGGACCGGGTCGCCGGAGCGTCCTTCGTTCGAGGGGCCGATGCCCTGACGGCCCGGCGCGCCCCGAGGGCACGCCGGGTCGACGGGCGGCGAGGTCAGCGGACGACGAAGATGAGGACGGGCGACGGCGTCAGGTTCTTCGTCGAGTCCGGGCCGTCGCCGAGCAGGCCGACCGCGTCCGTCCCGGCGGCGAGCAAGCGGAGGAGGCCGCCGACTGGAGCGTCCCTCTTTCGTCCCGTCCGGTTTCCGACGGGGCCAAGGCGCGGGACGGTACTGCTGCAACTTTAGTTCTGGACAATAGATTGCGCCGTCGCCTCGGGTCTGGCCCGCTTCGTGCTCGTATGCGCCCCTCCTCGCCCCGTGGGGCGGGCGATGGAAGACCGAACCGAACGCAGAAGAAGGGACCCGGAACATGACCCCGAGAACGCGGACGCTCCTCTCGACCATCGCCGCCCTCTCGTTCGTCCTCGGCGGCGCCGTCGCGGCCGACGAGGCACGGGCGCAGGCCGCCGGCCAGCTCCATCAGTTCGGCACCATCGAGTCCGTCGGCGGCTTCACGTACTTCAACGACAAGGCGACGTTCTGGGCGTACGTGAGCGGCGGCTACATCCGCGGCGGCTACGTCCGCGTGGACCGCGCGTTCCGCGGCGGGACGGCCGGGACGATCTACATGACGGGGAACCTCACGCCCCGCGAGACGTACGACCTCTGGTACGGCCTCTACCAGGCGGCGCCGTGGCGGGCCGCCGTGACGGCCGCCGAGTTCCAGAACACGGACCTTCCCGACACGCGCGTCAGCTACTTCGGGACCTACACGCAGACGATCAAGGCGAGCTACGTGAGCGCCGCCGCCGTTCCGGCGGGGACCCCGCGGGTCTCGGCGGCCATGAAGCGGTTCACGGACCTCGCCTGGGCCGAGGTGCAGCAGGTCGCGGAGGCCCCGCTCTTCCGCTACCAGGGGCAGGGCGGCCAGCTCGGATACCGGCGCACGATCGAGATCACGCGCGCCGGGCGCATCGTCGACGAGGTCACGTACGTCGTCACCTTCCCCTCGGCGCAGCCCCATCGCAAGGAAGGCCAGCTCACGGCCGCCGAGGTCGAGGGGCTGAAGCGCGTCTGCGCGAGCTGGGCGAGCTACCCCGCGCGGTTCGCCGGCAACCCCTCCTTCGTCGACGGCATCGACATCTCGACCAGCTACTGGACCTGGGGCCAGGAGAAGTCCGTCTTCGCGGGCAGCGCGGGCAGCCGCCCGGCGAGCTACCAGGCCGTCCTCGACCACGTCGAGGCGCTCGCGGACGCCCTCCCGTAGAGCAGGCCGGCGACGCGGCGGCCGGTCGTTGACGCCGTCGCCGCGTTGCCGTAGATGAGCGCCCACCGGTTCCCGCTTCGGGGCCGGAGGACCGGAGGGAGCGCCATGCCCGAACCCGTGCAGCTCGAGCCCGCCGCGAAGGCCTTCGCCGAGGCGACCGCCAAGGGCCCCTACCTCTTCGAGCTCGGTCCCGAGAAGGGCCGACCCGTCGTCGACGGCGTCCAGGGCGGGGCGATCGCCAAGCCGCCCGTCGACATCGAGGAGCGGCCGGTGCCCGGCGGCCCGAAGGGCCAGGTCCTGGTCCGGATCGTGCGCCCCCAGGACGCACCCGCGACGCTGCCCGTGATCCTCTACATCCACGGCGCCGGCTGGGTCTTCGGGAACCGGCACACGCACGACCGCCTGGTGCGCGAGCTCGCGGTCGGGGCCGGGGCGGCGGTCGTCTTCCCCGAGTACAGCCTGTCGCCCGAGGCCCGCTACCCGACGGCGATCGAGGAGAGCTACGCCGCCCTCCGCTGGGTCGCCTCGGACGGCCTCCGGCACGGCCTCGACGCGGCCCGCCTGGCCGTCGCGGGCGACAGCGTCGGCGGCAACATGAGCGCGGCCGTGACGCTCATGGCGAAGGAGCGCGGCGGCCCGGCGATCCGCTTCCAGCTCCTCTTCTACCCGGTGACCGACGCCCGCTTCGACACGGGCTCCTACGACCAGTTCGCGACCGGCTACTTCCTGCGGCGCGACGCCATGGAGTGGTTCTGGGACCAGTACACGACCGATCCCGCCGAGCGCGCGAGCATCACGGCGTCGCCGCTCCGGGCGACGTCCGAGCAGCTCGCCGGCCTCCCGCCCGCGCTCGTCATCACGGCCGAGGCCGACGTGCTGCGGGACGAGGGCGAGGCGTACGCGAACAAGCTGCGCGCGGCCGGCGTGCCGGTGACGGCCGTCCGCTTCCAGGGCATCATCCACGACTTCGTCATGCTGAACGCCCTCGCCGAAACGCACGCGGCGCGCGGCGCGATGCGGCTCGCGACGAGCACGCTCCGCGAGGTGTTCGCCGGCTCGCGCTGACCGCCCGCGGGCCGCGACTCGCCGCCGCGGCGGCGCGGCCCGCGCCTCAGGCCGGCGGCTTCAGCCGGTAGTCGATGGTCGCCTCGGCGACGACCTCGCCGCCCTCGTCGGTCGTCCGGACGGTCACCGGGAAGAACGAGTTGCATCTCCCGCAGCCGGTCGATCGGGATCTCCAGGGCCTCACCCCTCCCCCGCGTTCCCTGCTCGACGTTCGCCGGACTCACCCGGCCCCTGCGCCCCAGGGCTGGCGCTCCTCCAGCTCGCGCGCCTCGACGCGGCCCTCCTCGATCACGCCGGTCCGCGCGTCCGCGATCCGGTACTCGAGCGTCTTCTGCCCGAGCGGCTGGCCCTCGACGAAGATGCAGCGGAGCTCGCCCTCCTCGAACGCGCACTGCTCCTGGACCGCGCGCAGGAGGTCCTCCTGGTGCAGGTGCCCGTCCCCGAAGTTCCAGCCGAGGACCATCCCGGCGACCAGCTCGCCGTCCATCCACTCGTGGTCCTCGAACGGCCCGGCGATGGCGCGCGGCACGAGCCGGCTGAGCACGCGGCCGTGCAGGTGCATGAGCCTGAAGCCCATGGTCTTGCTCACGATCGCGAGCGACATGCGCCGGTCGTAGAAGCGCTGGAGCTGGTCCAGGACCCAGGCCGAGGACTTCTTCAGGCGGTCGAGCTTCCGGTAGCTCTCGCCCTTGAAGAGCCAGATGCTGTAGGCCCAGTTGCCGGCGTAGTAGCGCATGGCGAGGAGGAACGAGATCCGGGACGGGAAGAGGTTCCCGAGCAGCGGGACGAGGACGAGCATGACGGCGAGGAAGGCGGCGAGCGGGAGCGGGATCGCGAGGAGGCTCGCGCCGGCGTGCTTCCAGAAGAGGAAGAAGCCGCCGTACACCATCATGACGTTCCACTCGAGCGGCACGCCCATGGGGACGTTGCTCGTGATGAAGGCGTGCAGGAAGACCATGAGGACGAGGCCGACGACGGTCGGCGCGCCGCCGTCGCCGGCGACGAGCAGGACGGGGACGGCGAACTCGAGGAGCGTGCCGCCGTGGGCGATCACGGCCAGCCTGGACGGCGCGAGGTCGTCCGGGAAGCGGCGGTACATCGCCCGGCGGAGCCAGGCGAAGCGCGTGAACGGGCTGTTGCTCGTCATCACGCAGACGACCGCCGGGAAGTGCCGGTTGAGCTTCGAGACGCCGGCCCAGAACCAGAGCCCGGCCTCGACCGCCTTGGCGCCCGGGATCCAGTCCGCGCCGAGCGCGGCCGAGAGCGCGAAGACCATGACCGTGGTCCAGTAGTGCTCGGCGCGAGCGGCGAGAAAGATGGTCCGGTCCGCGAGCCCGAGGACGGGGAGCAGGACGGCGATCGGGACGACGTGCGCCGCGGCGATCGCCGGGGCGACGAGCGCGCGCAGGAGGCAGGCGATCAGGGCCGCGTAGAGCAGGACGTCGAGCCAGGTGCGCGTCGTCCCGCCCAGGATCGGGGCGCGCGGGAAGAGCGGCAGCTTCGTCGTCCCCGGACGGAGGAAGTAGAGGAAGCCGCCGATCGGCGGGAAGTAGCGCCCGGTCAGCGGCCCGCTCCCGCACCCGAGGCCCAGGACCTCGAAGAGCAGGCTATAGAGGATCGCCTTCTGGAAGGCGACGGGCGTGAAGGCCCAGGACGCGATCGACCGCGGGTCCCCGAGGCCGGGGCTGAAGCGGCAGAAGAGCCACCAGCCGCCGACGTAGAGGAGGACGACCTTGACCGCGTAGAAGGCGTAGATCGCGAGCGGCGTCCCGTAGCCCTGGAGCGCCCAGGCGGCGCAGACGGCGCGGCTCCGCTCGGCGAACGGCTTCCGCGCGAGCTCGAGCGGGTCGTAAGGCGGCGGCGTCGGCTGGAAGAAGCCCATCGTCCTCCTTGGCGCGGCAGGCGGCGAGCGCACGCCACGCCCTACCCGGAAGACGGTCGGCCATCAAGAGCGGGGCCGTCGCGCTACCCCTCGACCTTGCGGGTCTGCGCCGACTCGAGGAGGCGCCCGACCTCGGCGAGCAGGTGGTCGGGCTCGAACGGCTGGGTGACGTAGCCGTCGCAGCCCCAGCGATAGCCCTGCTCGAAGCATCCGGCCCGCCGCCCGTCTCGCGGCCCGGATCCCGGGCGGGGGGCGCTCCGCGCCCGCGGGGTCAGCGGCGGCAGCCGGGCCCGCACCCGGACAGGACGCGGATCTCGATCCCGGCGTCGCTCCATCGCTGGCCGAGGGCCTCCTCCCAGACCCGGCGCCCGAGCTCCTCGAGGGGCGGGCCGGGCTTGGCCGTGAGCCAGCGGACGAGGTCCACGCCGAGGTCGCCCGCGTGGCGCCGGTGCCGCGGGAGGTCCACGTCCGCGTAGGCCTCGGCCGCGGCCGCCCGCAGCGCCGACTCGGGGTCGCCGCCGATCGCCTCGGCCCGCTCGGCGATCGAGACGGCGCGCCGCGCCTCCTCGAGGACGCGCTCCCGGCTCGCGACCCCGGCGACGGCCGCGAGCACGCGGCCGTCCGGCGTGCAGAAGTAGAGGGCCACGTTGCCGCCGATCTTGGCCACGATCTCGTCGCTGTCCTTCGCCCGGATGGCCGTGAACGTGCCGACCCGCCTGTAGCCGGCGACGAAGTTCGCCCCGAGGTAGAGCCCCACGTCGGGGTCGCTGAGCGCTCCGGACCGGAACGCCGCGGCGTTGTTTCAGGTGAGGCCCGGGTCCGAGAGCTCGCCGGCGAGGTGGAGGACGGCGAGGAGCTTGCCGCTCGCCTTGGCCGCCGCGGCGGCGCGCTCCGGCGAGTCGGCCCACTCGATCGCCGTGCCGTGCGTCGAGTCGTAGGGCCCCGGGATCACCGAGTCCGTCCCGGAGGCGGCGCCGGGGACGACCCCGAGGACGAGGGTGAGACCGAGGACGAGGCGGAGACGTCGGACGAGATCCCATCGCGACATGGCTTCTCCTCCCTGCCCGATGTCCTCTCGATTCGACGTCATCGTATCCGACGCCGCGACCGGCGTCATCCCGCGAGCGTGCTATCATCGGCCCCATGGGCCTCACCCGGTCGGCGACGGCGCTCGCGGGCGCGCTCATCGCGCTTCTCGTCGGCGCGAGCGCGAGCCTCGTGACGTGCGCCGAGGAGCCGCGCCCGCGGAGCGAGACGCGGTCGGCCACGCGGGTGGTTCCCGTGGCGACGGCGGCGACGCCGGGCGCGGCGACCGCGTCGCCCGTGGCCAGCGGGCGTTCTCTGCCGGTGGAGGAGGGACGATCCGCGGCCCCGGTCCGTCCCGCTTCCCCGGGGCCCGAAGAGGCGCCGAAGACGCGCGTCCGCGTCGTCGACGAGGACGGAGCGCCCGTCGCGGACGCGGAGGTCTTCCTGGCGCGGGGCTGGCTCGGGGAGCCCGCGGGCGGCGACCCGGAGGGCGAGGCGGTCGCGCGCACGGACCGCGAGGGGCGTGCCGGGCTCCCGGTCGAGCCGGGCCCCTCGACCCTCGCCCGGACGGTGCTGGCGCGGAAGGGCGGCCGGCTCGGGCGGGCGCCGCTCGCGCCGGGCGGGCGGGACGAGACGACGATCGTCGTCCGGCCCCTCGAGCGGCCGGCGCCCGGCCGCGGGACGCTCGTGGTCGAGATCGTCGCTCTCGTGGGCGGGGAGCGCGGCGGTTACCCCGAGGGCCCGGTGCTCGTCCAGGTCGAAGGCGAGGGCGGGGGCGCGAAGTTCGCCGTCCGCGCCCGCCGGGCGTCTCCCGGCATCGAGGGCGGCGTCGTCGAGGTGCGCGACCTCCCGCCCGGCGCTTACCGGGTGCGCGCGAGCGCCGCGGGCTTCGAGTCGGACCCCTGGGGCGGGCGATTCGACGTGGAAGCGGACCGGGTGACGAACGCCACGGCCCGCGTCTTCCGCCCCGCGGACCTGCCCGGGGTCGTCGACGAGCCGGCGACGCTCACGGGAACGGTCCGCACCGAGGATGGCTCCCCCGCCGCGCCGGCCCGGGTCATCTTGCTCCGCGTGGCGGACGTGTCCTGGTACTACGCCCCGCGCGACGAGATCGACGCCGATGCGAGCGGCGGCTTCGAGTTCACCGGGCTCGATGCGGGACCCTACGCGGTACAGGCGGTCGACGGGCGCGGGCGGTGGAGCCCGCCCGTGGCCGTCGACCTCGAGCCCGGCGGCCTCGCGAGCGTCGAGCTGACGGTCGCGGCGCCCGGCTCGATCGCCGTCTCCATCCGCCTCGATCCGTTCGAGGAGTCCGTGCTCACGGTCCAGCGCGCGGATGGGCGCGTCTTCCTGCCCGACCGGCGGAGCGGCGACCGCGCCGGACCACTCACCGACGACCGGCGGCTCTCCGGCGAGCGCGAGACGCGCTTCGAGGGGCTGCCGGCCGGCCGGTACGTCCTCCATCTCTACCCGTACGGGACGCACCCGTTCGACGGCCTCCGCCGCGAGGTCGAGGTGAGGGGCGGGCAGACGGTCCCCGTCGTCTTCGAGCCCGAGCCGAAGGGGACCGTGAACGTCCGGCTCGAGACCCCGTTCGCCTGGGAACCGTGGGGCGGGGAGCCGGTGGCGTTCGCCCTCGCCCCGCCCTTCCACACGGGGCTGGACCTGCACCGGGACGTGGCCCCGTGGGCGCATCGGGCCCCGCTCGAGGCGGGGACGGCCGCCCTCGCCCTCCCGCCGGGCACCTACACGGTGGCCGTCGCGGGCGGCTGGACGCGGTTCTACCGGGAGGGCGTGCACGTGCAGGCGGGCGGGGCGGTCGAGGTGCCGCTCGCGCTACCGGCGGCCGAGCAGCTCTCGGCGCTGGTGGTCGAGATCCGCGACTTCCATCCCTCCCTGTCGGCCGCGGTCCTGCTCGAGGGCGAGGGCTTCACCTCTCTCATCGACTACTTTCAGGGCAACCAGACCCGGCGGCCGGAAGGGCTCCCGCCCGGCCGCGCCCGCGCGACCCTGCTGCGGCGCGACGGCCTCGTCCCCGAGCCCGGCTACGAGCCCCAGGAGATCTTCCTGCCGCCCGGCGACGAGGCGCGGGTCGTCTTCGAGCGGCGCCGGAAGTGAGGGGGCGACGGCCCGCGGCCGGAGGCGTGGCCGCGCGCCGTTGACAGACGTGAGAGAATTGCGGTACGTAAGGGTGGCCCGGGCCGGACGCCGGGCCAGACGAGGCCGAGGAGGGGCGCCATGGGGATTTCGGGGCTGGGGCCGCGGGGACCGGTGGGCTTCGGGCCGCCGCCGGAGGAGCCCGAGGACGAGAGGGCGCAGGCGTCGGCGGCCGACGCGCAGCAGGCGGGCCGGCCGATCGCCGAGGTCGGCCCGCGGCCGCCCGGGGCCGGGCCGCGGTCGGGCGGTCCGATCCTGATCGCGGAGATCGCCCCGAGGCCACCCGTTCCCACGCGCCCGGGCCGGGGCAGACCGATCTCCGAGGTCGGGCCGCGGCCGCCGACGCCCACGCGCCCGGGGAGCGGCGGCGGGCCGGTCATCATCGCCGAGGTCGGCCTGCGGCCGCCGACGCCCACGCGTCCGGGGAGCGGCACGGGCGGGCCGGTCATCATCGCCGAGGTCGGGCCGCGACCGCCGACGCCGACCCGTCCGGGGAGCGGCGGCGGGCCCGTCGTGATCTCCGAGGTCGGCCCGCGGCCGCCGACGCCGACGCGTCCGGGGAGCGGCGGCGGGCCCGTCGTGATCTCCGAGGTCGGGCCGCGGCCGCCGACGCCGACGCGTCCGGGGAGCGGCGGCGGGCCGGTCATCATCGCCGAGGTCGGCCCGCGGCCGCCGACTCGTCCCGGCGGCGGCGGCGGCCCCGTCGTCATCGCGGAGGTCGCGCCCCGGCCGCCCACGCCCCCGCCGGCGAGCGGGGCGGCGGCCGCGGTCCTCGACGCCCTCGCGCGCGGCGACGCCAAGGGAGCGGTCGCGGCGGCCGCGAAGGCGGCGAAGGGCCTCGACGCCCCGAGGCCGGGCCCGCGCGCCGTGGCCTCGTTCCGCGAGCTCCTGCGCGACCTCGAGAAGCGCGGCAAGCTCGACGACCTCGGCCGCGCCTCGCGCGGCGTCAAGCGCCCCGACGACCGGCCCGGGACGCCCCCGCCCGGGGCGAAGGCGCTCGCGAAGGCGGTCGACCGGTTCGGGACGGCGAGCCAGAAGGCGGCCTTCAACGCGCCGTCGCGCGCCTAGGCACCGTCGACGAGATTCGCGGACGGCGGTGGGGATGCAGGAGAGACGGAGGACCCGTCCTCCTGCAGGCCTCCGAGATCTGCCCTGCGACCTTGCGTGACCCGTCCCCCCTCCCCGCGCGCCGCCGGCTCCTCGACCTCCTCCTCGCCGAGGCGATCCTCCACGCCGGCCCTGAGCGGCCGATCCTCGCCGGCGACGGCACGCCGGCCCCGTGGATGCTCGACTCCCTCCAGGTGACGCTCACGGCGCGCGGCGCCGAGCTCGCCGCCCGCTGCCTCCTCGATCTCCTCGACCGCTTCGAGGGGCGCCAGCTCGCGACCTACGGCCTCATCGGCGTCCCGCTCCTCCAGTCCGTCATCCTGCGCGCCGGCGGCCGCTACCGGGGCCTCCTCGTCCGCAAGGAGCGAAAGCCGTACGGGGCGCAGAAGCGGATCGAGGGGCCCATCGACCCGGCCGAGCCCGTCGTCATCGTCGATGACTCGATCGTCTCGGGCACGTCCATGCTCGAGTGCGCGGCGCACCTCGAGGAGGCGGGGCTCCGCGTCGAGGGCGCCGTCTGCCTCGTGCGCTTCGGCTACGAGCCGGGCGTGCGGGCGCTGCGCGCCCGCGGCCTTCACGTCGAGGCCGTCCTGGACCTCTGGGACGACGTCATCCCGCGCCTGCCGGAGTCGGGCCTTACGCCGCCCGTGGCGAACCCGACGCGCCTCCTCCCCGGGATCGCGTGGCACGACGAGCGCGCGCCTGACGCCCTCCACCCGGCGGCCCTCGCCCGCGCCGTGCTCGCGGAGGCGCTCGCGTCGGGCCGGCTGCTTCGCCCGCCCGCGCGTCTCGACCGGAAGACGTACGACGCGGCCGGCGGCGTCTTCGTGAGCGTCCGGTCGCGCGCCGATCCCGCCCTCCGGTACGCCCGCGAGGGGTACTTCCGGTTCCCCGGCGAGCCCGCCGAGCCCGCGCCCCGCGGCGTCGTCCTCGCCTGCGCGAAGGTCGCGGCCGCGCTCGGTCCGCAGCCCGAGGGGGCGCTCGAGCGGTGCGCGATCGCGGTCACGTTCCTCGGCGCCCTCGAGCCCTGCACGGTCGGCGACCTCGACGCCGACCGGTGCGGGATCGTCGTCCGGAGCCGCGAGCGCACGGGCGTCCTGGGCGGGGCGCTCCCGCGCATGCCGGCGATCGCGGGCGAGTGGCGCCTGTACGAGCACGCGGCTCGCACGAACGCGGGCCTCGCCCCGTTCGAGGCGCACGACCTCTTCCGGTACGAGGTCGCGAAGGTCGTCGAGCCGGGCGCCGCCTGGCCGCGCGGCGGCGCGCCGGTCCGGGCCGCGGACGAGGCGTGGCGCGCCGACCCGGAGCGCGCCGGCCGCGTGGCCGCGCGGGGGCTCGCCCTCGTGCGGGCGCGCCTCGGCGGCGCGGCGGCGCGGCGCGGGCGCGGCGGGGGCGGCGGGCGCGGCGGGGGCGACCGGCGCGGCGAGGCGCGCGCGGCGGCGCTCCCGCCTTCCGCCGACTCGGTCTTCGTCACCGTCCACGAAGGCGGCCGGCTGCGCGGCTGCGCCGGCGCCTACCTGCGCGGGCCCCGGACCCTCGACGAGGACCTCGAGGCCGCGGTCGGGGCCGCGCTCGCGGACGCCCGGTTCGCGGACGAGGGGGCGGGCGAGGACGAGGGCGAGGACGAAGGGACGCCGCTCGCGCCCGCGGACGCCGGCGGCCTGGGCGTCGTCGCCTCGATCCTCCACGACGCGGTCGAGATCGGCGAGGCCCGGCCCGAGGACATGGGCCCCTACTACCGCTTCGGCGTCGAGGCGCTCGAGGTCCGGCAGGGCGAGCGACGTGCGGTCCTGCTGCCGTCGGTCGCCGCGACCCACGACCTCGACCCGACCGCGTTCGCGCTCGCGGTCGCGGACAAGGCCGGCATCGTGCGCCCGCCGTACCGCTGGGTCGGCCGCGAGTGCACGAGCTGGCTCGCGACCGGGGCCGGCCGGCTCGTCCGGATGGACGGTCCCGTCCCCGAGCGGGAGGCGCCCGCGTCTCGCGCCCACCTGCGCGAGCGGCTCGCGGGCTACCTGCGACGCCACGCCCGCGCCGACGGCACGTTCCCCTTCCGTTACCACCCGTTCTTCGACGTGCGCTCCGACGAGGGCGCCGACCTCCCGCGCCTCGCCCACGGCGCCTTCGTGCTCGCGCGCGCCGGCCTCCGCGGCCTGGCCGGCCGGACGGCGCGCTTCCTCGAGCGGCACGTCGCGGAGGCGGAGGAGGCCGACTCCGGCACGCTCGCGTTCGACCTGCTCGCCTCCGTCGAGCTCGCGCCCCGCGACCGGCGCCGGGCCGAGCGCGCCCGCGGCCTGGCCGCGACGCTCTGGGCGCGCGTCGACCCGCACGGCCGCCTGGCGACGCACGCCGTTCCGGTCGAGGACGCCGACGCCTACCAGGACTACTACCCGGGCGAGGCGCTCCTCGCCCTCGCGCGCGCCGCCGAGGCCGGGATCGCGCCGGCGGACGGGGCCCGCCTCGAGCGCGCGTTCCGCTTCTACCGGCACCGCTTCCGCTACCGGCGCGACTTCGGCCCCGTCACCTGGCTCGCTCAGGCCTTCGCCGCCTGGCACCGCGTCCTCGGCCGCGCCGAGCACGCCGCCCTCGCGTTCGAGGCGGCCGACCTCGCCCTCGAGCACCAGCTCGCGAAGCCGGGGCCGCTCCGCGGCGCGTTCGTGAACGACCACCAGTGGGACACGCCGGGGTTCACGACCGCCCTCTACCTCGAGGGGATCGGGGCCGCCGGCCGCCTCGCCGCGCGCCTTCGCGACGAGCCGCGCCGGCGCCGCTACCGCGAGGCGTGGGAGCGCGGCCTCGGCTTCGTCGACCGGCTGGTCCTCCAGGACCGGGACCGACCGGTCCTGCCCTGCCCGGAGCGGGCGATCGGCGGCGTGCGCCAGAGCCTGGTGCAGGGGGTGGTGCGGATCGACTTCGTGCAGCACGCGCTGGCGGCGGTGCTCGAGGAGCCGCCGGCGGCGCCGTGAAGGCTAAGCGACGACCGGCAACGCCCGCTTGACCGGCGCCGCCGGGGCGGCCGCCGCCGCCGCCGCTTCCCGCGCCGGGAACCCGTGCCACGGGTTCTCGGGGAGGGCGAGCGCGAGGTAACGGCCGTCGAGGTGGACGAGGAGGTCGTTCGCGATGAACGCCTCGAGGGCCGCGTCGATCCACGGGCCCGCCGCCTCCGGGCCGAAGGCGCGGTCGATGGCGTCGCGCCCGTGCGCGTCGCCGCACAGCTCGTAGAGGCGCGCCTCGCGGCCCTCGTACGCGAACCGGCGCACCTCGCCGTCGCGCCGCCCGTCCCAGGTCACGATCGCGTCGAGGAGCTTCTCGTAGCGGAGGAACGGCCGGGACTCCGGCCCCGCGAGCCAGCGCTCGCGCCAGCGCGCGACCGCCGCGCGGATCGGCTCGTACCCGGCCTCGCCGAGCGTGCCCTCCCGGTCGTCCTCGCAGTAGTAGGAGATGCGGCGCAGGTCGAAGCGGTCGGGCGGGAAGAGGTACCGGTAGCAGGGCTCGGGCCGGAGCGCCCGGATCCCGTGGGCCTCGGGCGCCGTGTACATGGGCGAGCCGCGGTCGGGGCGCGCGCGGCAGATCGAGTACGGCGGCTGGTAGTGGGGGACCCTCTCGATCAGCTCGACCTGCTGCCGGTAGTCGTCGGCCGTCTCGCCCGCGAACCCGAGCAGGATGTTGTAGAGGTTGTCGATCCCGAAGTACGTGCACCACTTGATGAGCTCGAGGTTCCGGACGGCCGTCGTCCCTTTCTTCATCAGGCGGAGGACGTTCGTCGACAGGCTCTCGACGCCCGGCTGCACGCTGTAGAGGCCGCCCTGCTTCATGCGCCCGAGCTGCTCGCGCGTCAGGTTCGCCTTGATCTCGTAGTGGATCTTGAAGTCGGCGCGGGCGGCGGCGAGCGCCCCGAAGAGCTTCTCGACGTAGCTCGGGGCGATGATGTTGTCGATCGCGTTGTAGGAGAGGACGCCGTAGCGGCGCGCGAGGGCGTCGAGCATGGCGAGGACGTTCCGGACCTCCTTCGCCCGGAAGTCCATGCCCGCGCGGTTGAGCCCGCAGAAGGTGCAGTGGCTCTTCATGCCCCACCAGCAGCCGCGCGCGGTCTCGATCGGGAGGAGCGGGCGCTCGGCCCACGGCCAGGCCGCGTAGCCGCTCTCGGCCCGGGCCCGGAAGTACTCGTCGTAGTCGGGGACCGGCGTGCGGTCGAGGTCGGCCAGGTTCTCGGCCCGCCCCTCGAACAGGATCCGCGTCCCGCCGCCGCCGCCGCCGCCGCCGCCCGCCGGGTCGGGGTCGCGCCGCATGACGCCGCGGACCCCGGCGAGCGGCTCGCCCGCCTCGAGCCGGCGCACGATCTCGGGCAGCGTCTCGTCGGCGTCGCCGCAGTGGACGAGGTCGACCTGCGGGCAGCTCCGGAGGATCTCCAAGGCGATGTCGTCCTCGAACGTCCCGCCGCCGAGGATGATCGGGACGTGCGGGTGACGCCGCTTGATCTCGCGGGCGAGGGCGAGCGTCGCGAGCTGCTGCTGGAAGAGGACGGTGAACCCGACGAGCGAGTACTTCCCCCAGTCGACCGAGCCCACGCAGAGGTCGAGGAACGCCGGGACGACCTCGTCGCGGACCTGGCGGATGTCGGCGATCGTGCAGCCGCCCTGCTCGCAGACCTGGCGGAAGGCCTCGGGATAGGCGGCGAAGTAAGCGTCGTCGTCGGCGAAGTCGCCGAACGCCGCCCGCGCCCAGAGCCACTCGCCGACGAGGCACGGCCAGACCTCGGCCAGCGCCTCGTGCAGCCGCCAGCCGACGTGGGCGCCGAAGTGCATGTAGAGCGAGTGGGGCTCGACCGGGATGCCGGCGCGCTCGAGCGTCGGCCCGAGGAGGCCGAGCTGGAAGCTCGGGAAGCGGCCCGAGAGGGTCGGCATGCACACCAGGGCGACCGGCTTGCGGGGCGAGGCTTCAGTCATGGGGCCAGGGCCATGATACCCGGGCCCGAGAGCGTCATGGAAGCGTAAAAGCAGCGACGGTGCCCATCCGCGGCGCACGACCCCCGAGCGGTCCCCGGCTACAAGCCCTTCGAGGGGCGTTTTCGGGGATGGCTTTGGGGGAGAGAACATGCACGTCCGTACCCACGTGACCCGCTTCTTGCTCGCGTTCGCCGCGGTCGCCTTCCTGGCGCCGGCGACCGCGCGCGCCCAGGGCGCGCCCTGGTGGGCGTTCTGGGTGCCGCGCGACAACTCGTCCATCGTACGACACGACATCCCGGGGATCCTGACGGCCGGCCAGGAGGTCGACGTCGTGGTCGAGGTCCGCAACACCGGCCGCGACGTCTGGCGCGCGCCGGGCTACAAGCTCGGGGCGGTCGGCGATGCGGCCGGGCACGCGGCGAAGTTCATGGGCGCTCAACCCGACCCGACCCGCGTCTGGTTGCCGGCGGGGACGACGGTCGGGTACAAGCGGAACCACACCTTCCGCTTCCGCCTGCGCGCCCCGGCGCAGCCCGGGTTCTACGCGCCCGAGTTCCGGATGGTCCACGAAGGCGTGCGCTGGTTCGGGCAGACGGCGCGGCGCATCGTGAACGTCGTCCCCGCCCCGTCGCCCCAGCCGGCCCCGCAGCCCACGCCGACGCCGACGCCGGCGCCGGGCGCCCCGCTGCCGCCCATCCGGATCGTCGGGAACCGCTTCGAGCCGCCGCTCTTCGGCATGATCGGGTGCTGCAACGGCCCGGATGCGAGCGACTTCGCCAAGGGCTGGCCGCTCGTCCCGCCGGACTGGGTGGACAGCTACGCGAGCGCCGGCGCCAACCTGACCCACGTGCGCACCGGGCCGTTCTCGGACCAGGGCTACGGGTGGAGCCTCCTCCATCGCCTGCGGGAGAGCGTCCAGTACGCGAACTCGAAGGGCCTGTACGTCGAGGTCGACCTCGTCGACGCCTGGGCCCTCGTCCACCAGTACACGAACCTCTACTACGACGACTGCTCGGTCACGCAGGGGCCGCCGCCGTTCCACTACCAGCAGTGGGTGCGCGAGGTCGTGCGCCTCACCGGCGACCTCGCCGTCCTCTACAACATCGGCAACGAGGGGTTCCGCTGCAACCCGTCGCAGGCGTGGGAGGACGGGATCTACGCGGTCGCCAAGCAGGCGCTCCGCGACTTCGGCTATCCCGACCGGCCGGTCGGGTCGAACTTCGAGCTGAACCACATCAACCGCAAGCTTTACGACTACGCCGCCCAGCACAACTTCGGCCTCCAGTCGCCCCTGCCCGTGCCCACGATCCTGAACGAGAGCGACAACCAGTACCACGCGCCCGAGGAGTGGTGGGACCTCGTGGACCAGTCGCGGGCGAACGGCACGTACATCGCGATCTGGCGCGGACCTCTCGACGACTTCGAGTGGAACCGCCTGATCGCGCACTACGGCGGGAGGCCGGCGGTGAGCAACCCCGTGACCCCGAGCGCCTGCTGGGTGGCCTACCCGCGCAACTACACGTTCCCCGGTCCCGACAACCGCGCCACCCTCGTCAGCGAGGTCGCCGACGCGGTGGAGAAGGCCATCGCGGCGGCTCCCTGGAACTACACGCCGGACGGCAACCGGCTGGCGGTCAACGACGAGCGTCACCGCGCGACCCACATGGCGCTCGTGCAGGCCTTCCTGCAGCCGCGGTGCGTGGAGATCGGGGACCCCGTGAAGCCCATGGGCTGGCGGGACCAGCTCGACGTCTCGCGCAACGTCGGCCCCTGCCCCGGCGGCGAAGGGGTGTTCGAGGGCTACCACCTCATCGTCTTCGGCGGGGGCGGCCTGTTCCGGGGCGGGAACGTCCGGAACTCCTTCCGGGGGACGACGACCCACTACGGCGGGCCCGCCGCCGGGTGCCCGTGAGACCGTGAGACGGGTCACTCGAGCGCTAGCCGGATCTCGGCCGTCTCGCCCGCGCGGACGGTGACCTCGGCGCCGCGGCTTCGCGCCGCGGCGCGCCGGGCGGCGAGGCCGTACCGTCCGGCCGGGACCCGCGGGAGACGGACGAGGACGATGCCGTCCGGTCCCGCAGGCCGGCGAACAAAAGACCATCGCCCCGCCGACTTGATGTGATAACATGCTGTGAGTACACTGCTCTCGTGATCCGGACGCAGATTCAGCTCACGGAGGAGCAGGCGCGCCGCATACGGGCCCTCGCGAAGCGCGAAGGGATCTCGATGGCCGAGGCGATCCGCCGTTGCGTCGAGAGGGCGCTCGACGCCGAACGCGCCGATGTCTCCGATCTCTACGAGCGGGCGGCGAAGCTCGCCGGCAGCTTCGACGATCCCGAGGGGGCCGCGGACGTCTCGGCGGAGCACGACCGCTACCTGGACGACGCCTTCGGCGCGCGGCGGTGAGCCGCGTCTTCGCGGACACCTCGGGCTTTCTCGCTTACCTCGTGCCCACCGACCGCGAGCACGCGTCCGCCGTCGATGCCTTTCGTCGCCTCGGCCTGCGGAAGGCGGCCCTCGTCACCACGTCGTACGTGCTCTGCGAGACGTACGCGCTGCTCCTCCGTCGGCACGGCCTCGAGCGAGCCCTGGCATTCAGAGACGACCTGGAGCCGCTCCTGAAGGTGGTCTGGGTGGACGCCGCCCTCCACGGGCGCGCCCTCGACCTGCTGGCGGCCCGACGCAAGCCTCGCCTGAGCCTCGTGGACGCCGCGTCTCTCGTGCTCATGCGCGAGTCGGCGATCGACGAGGCCTTCGCCTACGATCCGGACTTCGACGACGAGGGGTTCCGTCGCCCCTGAAGGTCCTGCGGGACGCGGGCCCAGCCCGGCTACGGTCGGCCGCCCGCCCCCTCGGCGCTCCTCACCAGCCCGGGGTTCCGGGCGACGAGATCGTCGATCTTGGCCGCGAGGATGAAGTCGCTCTCCGTGAGCCCGCCGATCTTGTGCGTCCACATCTCGACGCCGACCTTGCCCCAGGAGAGGTGCAGGTCGGGGTGGTGCCCGGCCGCCTCGGCCACGGCCCCGATCCGGTTCACGAGCTCGAGCGCGGTCGCGAAGTCCTTCGTCCGGAACGTCCGGGCGAGGCGCCGGCCCTCGACGACGCGCCAGCCCGCGATCTCGCGGGCGAGCTGGGCGACCCGCTCGGGCCCGAGGGGCGGGACGCCGCCGCGGCACGGGACGCACGGCCGGTCCGCCAGCCTCCCGGTCTCGGCCTGGCCGGCCGGGTCAGGAAGATCGGGCGCCGGCATCCTGGACCTCCGGGAGGGCCTGGATGAAGCGGTGGACCTCGGCGCGCTGCCCGCTCCCGTACTGGATCGGGACGCCGATCTCGAACGAGAAGGTCGACCCGGCGATCGAGGCGACGAGGTTGACCGCCAGGTCGCACGCCCGCAGGAACTCCGGGACGTTCGGGTTCCCGTCCATCCCGACCTCGACCATCGGGCTCTCGTCGTCGAGGACGGGATCGAGCGGCCGCACGAGCCAGGGCGCGTGGATGGCCGCGCAGTGGCGAAGGTAGCGCGCCCGCGCGTCCCGGCGGGAGGCGTGGAGCCGCGCCACGAAGTCCCGCCGCGCCTCCGCGTCGCCGAGGCGGGCGAGCGCCACGAGCCAGCCCTCCTCCGCCCGGAGGTCCCTCTCCTCGTCCCGGCGCTTCGCGAGGGCCGCGAGGTCGACCTGGCCCGGTTGCAGGCGCCCGAGGAGCAGGGCGATCCGCTCCTTCACGAAGGGGTCCGAGGCCGCGTCGTACGTCTCGATCAGCGCCGGGGCGAGAGACGGCTCGAAGTGGCGGTCGAGCCCGGCCACGGCCGCCGCCCGGACCGGCCGCTCGCCGTCGAGGAGCCCGGCGAGGAAGGCCGCGCGGGCCTCGGGCCCGCCCGTCTCGCGGAGACAGTAGAGCGCGATGCGGCGCACGTCGGCGTCGGCGTGGGCGGCCAGCGGGCGCAGCCCCGGGGCCGCGCCGACCCCGGCATCCCGGGCGAGCAACGTCGCCTGCGGGTCGCCGGCGCGCACGCGCTCGAGAAGGGCTTCGAGGGGGGAGCCGGGCTCCATCCTATCCGTAGCCGCCCTCGCTCGCCTCCTTGCGGGCCTTGCTGCACTCGGCGGTCACCTCGTTGGCGAGGTCCTTCCAGAGGTCCTTCATCGCGATGAGCTGCCCCGCCCGGGTCGCGGTGCCCGACTTCCCGTACCCCACGTCGTTGCCGGGCTTGAAGATCGAGTTGAACATGAGCGAGCGGTGGGCCCAGAGGTTCTCCTTCTTGTCGGCGGACTGCTCGGCCTTGCCCGTGTGCCAGAGGGTGAGGCAGTGCCCGATCTCGTGGGCCAGGATGTGGGCCCGCGCGTCCGCGTCGAGCGTCGTGCCGGTCGGGTCCATGTCGGCCGAGAAGACGCCCGTGGCGGGGAGCTTGTACTCGTCCTTCTTCAAGCGCGACATGCCGATCCCGCCGGCCCCGAAGCTCGCCGACGCCGAGCCGAAGCGCGGGATGAACCAGGCGTTGAGCGTCCCGGCCACGTGGTCGGTCTGGATGACCGTCTTGAACTCCGCGTGAGGGTACTTGTCGGTCGACTCCTTCCCCTTCTCGGCATCCATCCAGACGACCCCGGCCTGCCGGAACTGGAAGGGTGCCTTCGGCTCCACGACCTTCCCGACCTCGAACTCGATCCCGCAGGGGAGCCACGCCGCCTTGACGATCTTGAACATGGCCTCGACGTCCGCGTTGCTCCGGACCGGCGTCACGCTCTGGCTGCCCGCCTGCGCGATCGTGGCGACATGGGGCGTCACCGGGACCTTGATCGGCGTGAACACGTACACCGTCAGCTCGTGGATCAAGGGGCCCGAGGCGTCCGTCCCGTAGCGGACCTGGATCTTGGCCTTCGCCGGCTCGCCGCCCTTCACGCCCTCGAGCACGATCGTGGCGGTCTTCGCGGACGGGACCTTCCCGTCGGCCGGGTCGGTGACCTTGACGACGCCCTTGTCGCTGCTCTCGACGAAGAGCGAGGCGGCCTCGGCGATCCGCACGCGCGTGAGCTTCACCTTGATGGTGCGCCCCTTCGTCATCCCCACGATGGCCCCGCGGGTGGGGTCGGCGTAGCCGCGGTCGTCGATGTCGGGGGCGTCCGCCTTGGGCGCGCCCGTCGCGGCCCTGAGGAAGCGGACGAGGACGAGCCGGCGTGAGTTGTAGACCAGGAGATCGTTGGCCACGGCTTACGTTCCTGCCTGCTTGTCCAGCTTGCCGCCGACGGCGGAGTCGAGGAACTCAAACTCCTCCCCCAGCCGGAGCATCTCGCCGCTGTCCAGGGCGAAGTTGAGCATGGCCTCGCTCGCGAGGTTCGTGAGCGCCCCGTCGAGCGAGCCCGTCTCGTAGCCGAGCATGACCAGGCGCCGCCGCACGCTCCGCTTGAACACGTCGACGTCGGACACGAGCTGGATCGCCTCCATCCGGGCGAGGGGCTTGATCGTGAACTCCGTGTCGAAGATCTTGAGCGTCGCGCCGGTCGCGGGGACGTCGAGCTCGACCAGCCCGTCCGGGCCGGTCTTCCCCTTGGAGATCTCCTTGCCGTCGGCCGTGGCGACCCAGGAGGCGCCCTCGATCCCGGACTTCGCGACCTTCCCCGGAAGACGCTGGAAGTAGACCTTGAGCTTCTTCGGCCCGGACACGGAGACGACAGGGTCCTTGCCCCGGTCCGGACCCTTCGACTCCGTCTCCTTCTTCTTCCAGCCGCTCATGCTCGGTCTCCCGGCTCCTCGTTCGCGACCTCTCGGGCTCAGACGTCGACCGACGGCTCCTTCGGGATGTCGGTCGAGTCCGCGCCGTCCGCCCCTCCGCCGGCGGTGCGCTCCGTGAGCTTCGCGAGCGACCCGTAGGGCACGTTCTCGAAGATCACGTCCGGCGGCGCTCCCGGGGCGGCGATCACGTGCAGGGTGAAGCTCTTCGACTCGTCGAGACCCGTGTACTGGAGGTCGACGAAGGCGTCGCCCGGGACCTTGTCGTCCTTGACCGTCTTCACCTGCTCGAACTCGCCGTCGGTGCTCCGGAGCACGAACTCGTCGTCGCGGCTTGCCGCGGCGGCCGGATCGATGTCGAGGCGCACCCACACGTTCCCGAGCTTGGGCGGCGGCTTCTCGGTCTCCTTCGCCGCCTCGTCGGGCGCCGCTTCCCCGGGCGCCGGGCTCGAATCCGACTCCGGCCCCGGCTCCGGGGGCCGCGGCTTCGGGCGGACCCGGTACTGGCCGGACTTCGGCACGCGGTGGCTCACGGTCCCGTGCCAGTCGGTGGTCCCGCCGTCGATGACCTCTCCCGCCGGGTCGAGGACCTCGTACGGAACGTTCGCGAGGGGCTTTCGCGTCTTCTCGTCGACGACCTTCGCCACGATGAGGTGCCCCGGCTCGTCGGGCGGTCCCGGCGGCGGCTCCTTGACGGGCTTCGGCGCCTTCGCGGGCACGCCGTAGCTCGGGCGCTTCACCTCGAACGTCGTCGAGTACCCGGCGCCGGGGATGAAGACGTGGGCCGTCGCCGCGACGTAGTAGGTCCCGTCGAACCGATCGCCGCAGCCCTTCAGCTCGATGACCTTGCCCGCCCGGATCTCGTGCCGGCCGATCGAGGTCCCCTCGCCCGTCAGGAACTCGTAGGCGCGCTGGTTGAGCTCCGCCCTGGCGAAGGCCTCCGCCTGCCGCTCGTCGAGGACCGGGAGGTCGACGATCTTCGTGATCGTCGCCCCGAAGGCGGCCTCCGCCTCGGCCATGCCCGTCGTCCGGCCGCCCATGGCCGTGACCAGGTCGGTCGCCCGGGCGCGCCCCAGGATGGGCCGCTTCTTGTCCGGGTCCCAGCCGCGGACGTGGACCTCGTTGACCTGGTCGTGGGCGTTGATGCGGGGCTTGAAGCTCTTCAGGTCGAGGCCCCACGTGAGCGTCAGGACCTTCGTCTCGCCGGCCGCGCGGCGGCGGAAGATGAGCTTCCGCTCCTCCTTCTGGCCCTTGTAGACGATCGTGCGGTTGGGGGCGAAGTCGAGCTCGTAGTCGATCCGCCGCCCGATGTCGACCAGGAAGTCGATGTCGGTCTGGTCGTTCTGGATCACCCAGTCCTGCTTCTGGGTCAGGGCCGGCGAGTCCTCGACCTCGACGCCCGCCACGTGCTTGCCGAGGTCCTTCACGACCTGGCCGATCACGTCCTTCCAGCTCGCATCCCTCCACATCCGGCTTCGCTTGCCGTAGCGGAGGCGGTGGTGCCGGTCGAACCCGCGGATGACGACGGTGTCGCTGCCCCTCAGCGGGAAGACGGTCTCGATCGAGGTCACCTCGCCCTCGATCAGCGTCTCGAGGCTCCCCCGGTAGCCCATCTCGATCCGGACGGGGTCCCCGAAGTCGAAGAGCGGATCCGGGCCGGTGTACTTGCAGCCGTCGTTCGCGAGGCTCAGGTAGAAGAGGTCGGCGGCGTTCACCGCCTCGCGCACGTCGATCGACAGGACGTCGACGTAGACGTCGTGCGGGACCTCCTTCGCCGGGTCCCCCTTGAAGATCTTGAAGACGGGGACGGAGAAGTCGCACCTGTCCTCGGCGCCGGGCTTCGGGGGCCGGGGCGGCGTCGACTTCGCCGGAGGCGCGGCGCGGGGCGGGACGCGCGGGGCCGCGCCGGCCGGCGGCCGGGGCGTCGCCCCGAGGGGCGGGGCGGCCGGAGGCATCGCGGGCGCGCCCGGCATGGCCGGGGCGCCCGGCATCGCCGGGGCGCCCGGCATGGCCGGCGCGCCCGGCATGGCCGGCGGCGCACCGGGCATGCCCGCGGGTGCGCCCGGCAGCTTGGGCGCGCCCGGCGCCGCGGGGATGGCCGGGGGCGCGGGTGCGCCCGGGTGAGCGGGGGCACCCGGCAGGCCAGGCACACCGGGCAGGCCCGGCAGCGGCGTGCCTCCCGCGGGGGCCGCCGGGAGCGCGGGCATCGGGGGCGCCCCGGGCACGGGCGGCGGGGCCGGTACGGCCGGCGGGTGAGGCGCCGCCGGAGGCGCGAAGGGCGCCGGCGGTCCACCCGCGGGCGCGCCCGGGAGTGCGGGCACCGGGGGCGGCGCCGGGGGGTGCGGCACGGGCGGCGGTGCCGGCGGGTGAGGCACGGGTGGCGCCGCGGGCACGGCCGGCGGAGCCGGCGGCTTCGGCGGCGTGGGCGGACGCGGCGCCACGGCCTTGTAGGCCGAGGGCGGCGGGGTCGGCGGCGGCGGCGCGGGAGAGCCGTGGACCGGCGGGCGCGGCAACGGAGGTCCGGAAGGCGAGAAGCCGAAACCCATGCCCACGTAACCCGCGTCGAACGCCGGCCCGGGGCCGGCCTCGTCCTCACCCGAGGCACCGTCGCCGACTCGCTCGAGGCGAGCGCGTCGACCGTCCATTGTAGCGTGGCCATCGGGTGTCTTTCTACGGGGCGGTTTCGCCGGCCGAGGGTCGGGCGCTACGGGGTCCCCTTGCGCCCTCCGGGGCTGCTATGATTAGGAGGTTTCGAGAGGCGGAGCGCGGAAGGGGGAGCCGTGGGCAAGGAGCCCGACAAGAGCAAGCCGGTGCCGTCGGTTCCGGACAGCTCGGGGAGCAAGACCCCGACGGACGTGCCGGTCGGTTCGAACGATCCGAAGCTGGTGAAGATCGAGCCCGCGGACGGCGCGAAGGTCAAGTGGTACGTGAACCTCCCGGCCGACGAGACGAAGAAGCAGGGCCGGGACGTGACCGTCAAGGCCTACGTCGAGCCGAAGGCGGCCGGCGTCGCCGTCTACTTCTTCATCGACCAGGACAACGTGTCCAGCCGGACGATCTCGGAAGACTCGGAGGATCTCGCGGCGAGCGTCGCCGCCAAGCTCGACAAGACGAGCGTCAAGACCGACGGCGAGGGCGTGGCCGCCGTCAAGTTCAAGCTCGCCTCCTACGGGGGCGACAAGTACCGCATCTACGCGAGCCTCAAGAAGGACGCCGCGAAGGGCGATGCCGGCAACGTCCAGACGTGCGAGGTGGAGGTCTGGCGGAAGATCAACTACGAGCTCGAGGTCATGGCCCGCCCCGACACGGGGGACTACAGCGACCTCGCCTGCATGGGGACCCTGGCGGAGAAGTGGAAGGACCTCTTCATCGAGGCGAGCAGCGTGGGCGACGACAGCAAGCCCAAGTTCCAGATCGTGACGCAGGCCGACATCAAGAAGGGGGACTACCAGAAGGCCTTCCGCAAGGGCGCGACCGAGCCCGCGTACTTGCAGATCCTCTACGTCCACGACATCTCCCTCGGAATCAAGGAGGAGACGTACGAGCAGAAGCTCAAGGCCGTGCCGGAAGGGAGCTCCTACACGGACGACGTGTCGGTCGACTACACCGGCTACGTCTTCGACCCGAAGGACTGGTTCATCTCCTGCTCCTGGAAGTCGGGCTCGAAGTCGGGCAAGTTCAAGAAGGACGACAAGAACGACGACGTGACGCTCGCCCTCGGCGTGAAGGCCAAGGATGGGACGACGGTCGATCGGATCACGATCAAGAGCACGAGCGTCGCCGAGGTGAGGTCGCCCAGGGCCGACGTCACGATCACGCTCAAGTTCAAGCACATGTCCGTGCTCGCCGGCTACAGCTACGGGGACACGGCGGTCGTCGCGTGCGCGCCCGTCGTGCGGCCCAAGCTCGCGACGGACGACGCCCGGAACTCTCTCATGACGTGCCTCCTCCACGAGGCCGGACACTCGCTCGGCCTGGCCATGAAGGCGACGGCCCGGAAGAAAGCCAAGAACCTCGCGAAGGCGAACATCACGTACGAGAAGGGCGGGCTTCACTGCCACGAGGCCTCGGACACGTGCGTCATGTTCGACACGATCCCCCAGACGAGCCCCGTCCGGGATCCGAGCTTCGGCGATTACTGCAAGGACGCCATGCGGGCCCTGAACCTCACGAAGCCGGGGACGGCGGGGTCGTTCTGACATCGTGCCCGACGACACCGCGATCTGGTTGAAGGCCCCGGTCGAGCCGCCGGCGCTCGACGAGGAGGCGTTCGGGCTGGTCCAGCGGGTCTACGCGAGCCCCGACGAGGGCCGTCCGTGCCTCGCGGCGGCCTTCCGGGTCCCGGGTCGCCTCGCCGGGATGTACGGGGGCCGGATCACCGGGGCGATCCAGATCGTCGCCGTCGACGCGCGCTCGGGCGAGGTCCACTACCGCGAGGCCGAGCCGCGGACGGGCATCCCGCTCGTGCCGAGGTCGCCCGAGGGGCTCATGCTGCCGTCCGCGGTCTCGGGGAGCTTCGGCGTCGACCTGGCGGGCCACCTCGACCTCCCCCCGGAGCGACGCCGTTACCACGTCTTCCTCTGGCTCGACGAGATGGTGTCCCCGGTCGCCGTCGTCGAGACGCCGGGGGCCGACCCGGAGGTCGAGGCCGGCGTCGACACGCCGGCCGCGAGCCCCTTCACGCTGGCGCGCGTGCCGCCCCGGACCAACGCCCGGGGCGAGGCCCAGGTCCGGCTCGCGGCCGCCCGGGCGGAGGACGGCATCCGCATCGAGGGCTTCGCCCACCTGCCGAGGCCCGTGGATCGGGACGAGCCGGCGCCGCTCGTCGTGCTCGGACTCTGCGACGCGACCCACCGCCTGGGCGGGGCCATGGAGCCCGTTCGCGCGTCGCTCGAGGAAGCCATCACCTGGCGCTTCGAGATCGGCGTCGAGCACCTCATCCCGGCCCGCGCGGAGCCGCGGCGGCTCCACGTCGTCGCCCTCGCCTTCGGGGTCCTGTCCCCGGTCCTGTCGGTCGATCTCGCGCCGCGCTGAGCGACCCCGGCCCCTCACCGCGAGCGGATGCTCCAGCCGAGGAGGCCGCCGAGACCGAACCCGAGCGCGTTGGCCGTCCCGTGGAGGGCCCGCATCCACGGGATGTCGAGCCCGGGGGGGCCGCCGTACGCGCGCGCCCCATAGAGGGCCGCGAGGACGAGGGCCAAGGCGAGGGCGAGCCCGGCGATCGCGAAGAGGGCGCGCACCGCGGGCGGACGGCCGGGGCGGGCGGCGAGCCGGAGGTGGAGGAAGGCCGTGAGCAGGCCGGCGAGCGAGAGCAGGGACGCGGCGGCGACCTCGACGGCGGGCGACAGCCCGACCTGCCTGGCCGTGATCCCGGCGGCGAGGAGCGGGACGCCGCCCACGACGCCCGCCGCCGCGACGCGCGGCAGCGCCCCGCCCAGGGCCCGCCCGGCCCGCGCGGTCAGAAGAGGCAGGACGAAGCCCGCGTGATGGAAGTGGATCGCCGTGAGCAGGACGATGACGTCCTCGAAGCCGAGGGGCCGCGCGCCGAGCCGGGAGAGCACGGTCCAGGCCCCGCCGACGGCGAGGTAGACGAGGCCCAGGTCGAGCGCGACGTCCTCGATCCCCCCGTCGTCGCGGCGGCGGCGGCGCCGCCACAGGCGCGCGAGCCCGGCCACCGCGGCGAGGCCGGTGACGGCGAGCCACGGCACCGCCAGCGCCCCCGCGGCCGGGCCGGCGGGGAGGGCGAACGCCCCGACGAGGGCCAGCGCGGCCGGGGCCTGGAGGACGACGGCCGCACGAAAGGCCCAGGCCGCGCGGCCATCGGGCGGCTCCACCAGCCGAAGGCCGAGCGGCACGAGGACGAGCGGCGCGAGGAGGAGGAGGGCGACCGCCCAGCCGGTCTCGAACGGAGACGGCCGGGTCCGCGCGACGAAGACGATCCAGGCCGCCGCGCAGAGGATCGCGCCCGCGCCCGGCAGGCCCCGCGCCCCGGCCGTCATCCGACCGCCCGCCGCATGGCGGCCAGGGAGTCGCGGGCGAAGCGGCGCTGCTGGAGCCGCACCCAGGGATAGGCGGCCCAGGCGACCGGGTGATGCGGCCGCGAGAAGGCGCGGACGTCGTACCAGACGGAGCCGTCCCCACCGCGCCGCCACTCGACCTCGAAGCGCTCCTCGCCCCGCTCGACGTGCTCGGGCAGCGTCCCGTACGCGAACGCCAGGCGCTCGACCGGGCCGCCCGTCTCCTCGACGACGTACACGATCCGGGCGGCGTTGAGGGCGTGGACCCCGAGCCGGCGGATGAGGACGGCGACGGTCGCTCCCTCCTCGACGGGCGTCGTCGGCCAGCAGAGCTCGACCCAGCCGAGCCGGAACATCTCCCAGCGGCGGAGCGCGGCGCGGGCCCTCGCGTACGTCTCCGGCCCGGCGCCGAGCCGCACCCGGTGGCGGTCGAAGACGAAGCCCGGGGGCGGCGCCTCCCCGGGGCGCGTGGCGCCCACGGCCGGATACGAGAACGGGCGCTCGCGCTCCCTCGCCAGGAAGTCGCGGATCGCCTCGGGGGTCGGCCGCCTGAGCGTCAGCATCGTGCGCCTCGCCAGGAGAATACAGGGAAGCGGGGCGTCGGTTTGCGCCCCGCTCGCCTGAAAGAAGCCCTTCCGGGGCTCCCGGGTTCCTCAGGGGCCCTTCGACCCCGAGGAGAAGACCCGGGCGAGGTCGAAGGCGGGCGTCACCTCGAGCTGGTCGTAGCGGCAATCGCCCGGCCGCCGGTCCGGCCGCCAGCGGAGGAAGACGGCGGCGTGGCGGAAGCGATCCCCCTGGAGGTGGTCGTACTTCACCTCGCACACGCGCTCGACGCGGAGGGGCTCCCAGGACAGGTCCTTGCCGGCGCTCCAGCGGCTCTGGCCGCCGGGCATCCGGCCGGAGGCGGTCACGTCCATCACCGCCCACTCGCGCCACGGGTGGCCCTCGAGGGCGCCCTCGCGCAGCGGCGCGAGCTCCGCGAGGAGCTGCTTCCGCATCGCCATCGTGAACGACGACGTCACGCCCACGTGCTGGAGGACGCCGCGCTCGTCGTGGAGGCCGAGGAGCAGCGAGCCGACGGCGTCCCTCCCGCCCTTGTACCAGCGGAAGCCGGCGACGACGCAGTCGGCCGTGCGGACGTGCTTCACCTTGATCATCGCCCGCTTGCCGGGCAGGTAGGGGCCCTCCGCCGGCTTGGCGACGACGCCGTCCAGGCCCGCGCCCTCGAACTGGTCGAGCCAGCGCGCCGCCGTCCCGCGGTCCAGGGTCATCGGGGTGAGGTGGAGCGGCGGGCGGACGCCCGCCATCAGCCGCTCGAGGGCCGCCCGGCGCTCGCGCTGCGGCGCGGCCATGCGGTCGCGTCCGCCCTCGGCCAGGAGGTCGAAGGCGACGAACGAGGCCGGCATCTCCTTCGCGAGCCTGGCCACGCGCGAGGCCGCCGGGTGGAGCCGGAGCTGGAGGGCATCGAAGTCGAGGCCCTCGGGCGTCGCGATCACGATCTCGCCGTCCACGACCGAGCCCGCGGGCAAGCCCGCCAGCAGCGCCTCGTGCAGCTCCGGGAAGTAGCGGTCGAACGGCCGGAGGTCGCGGCTCTGCATGTAGAGATCGGAGGCGCCGCGGAACACGATGGCGCGGAACCCGTCCCACTTCGGCTCGAAGAGGAAGTCGCCGCGGGCGGGCAGGGACCCGGCCAGGCCGGCGAGCATGGGCTCGATCGGCGGGGCGATGGCGAAGGGCTGGGCGCCGCCGTCCATGGCCGGCTCAGGCGGCCATCTCGACCTCCGGCCGGCCGGACCTCTTCAGCGCCACGATGCCGAGCCCGACGAACGCGGCCAGGACGACGAGCTGCGCGACCAGGAGCGGCACGACGAGCCGGAGCCGATCCCGACGAGGCTCAGGATCACGTGGACGAGGGTGAACGTCTCCGTCGACAGGCCCCAGATCATGGATCGACCTCGCTTTCCTCACGCCGCCGACCGGGTGGCGTCGCCCCGGCGCCGCGGCCCGGCGCCCCCGACGCACCCGCAGCTCGAGACCGCACCGTCGCCTTCGCCCGCGGGTCGCGGCTGCTCTCGCGCTCCGGGGCGCGAGAGGGCCTCGCCCCGACGGGATCTCGGCCATCGTCACGAGACCTCGTGCCGGCAAGCCGGGTGACGGAGCTTGACCTACGGCCACGGCGCCATCAGGTCCGCCACGCGCGCCGGCCGGACGATCCCCTGCGCCGCCAGGAGCGCGTCGGCCGTCGCGATCCGGGCCTCGCCGGCCGCCCCGCCTTCGACCTCCCCGAGCCGGCGCGCGGCGGCCGCCGCGTGGATCGCCATGTGGGCGCGCGTGAACCCCGCGGAGGCGGCGCCGAGCCCCGCAGCCGCCGCGCGCGCGTCGCCCCCGAAGGCCGCGATCGACGCGCGCACGAGGTCGACCATCGGGTCGGCCCAGGGCGCGCGCTCGCGCTCGATCGCGCGCGCGTCGCGAGCGGCCGCGCGGAGGTTCCGGTCGCGGGCCGCGCCGGCTCCCCCCCCCGCCGCCGCCGCCGTCGTTCTCGCCGCCGCCGCCCCGGCCGCGAGGGCGCAGCGGGCCCGCGCGTAGAGGAGCTCGATCCGGTAGATCTGGACGTACCGCAGGGCCGTGCGCCCGACCGCGGTCAGGCGGGTCACGAGCGCCTCGAGCTCCTCCCGCCCCGCCCCCGCGTAGAGCGCGATGTCGGCCTCGGCCGCGACGCGCCGGAAGTGGTGGAGGTGCGTCCCGAGGCGGGCCGACCACTCGGGCTGCTGCCCGACCTCGGCCCGCGCCCGCTCCGGGTCGTCGGCGGCGAGCCGCAGGAGGTAGAGGCCGCGCGTGCGGAGCGCCGTCAGGGTGTACGGGTCGCGGCGCGCCTCGGCGTCCTGGAGGACGGGCGGAAGGCGGCGCGCGAGCTCGGCCCACTCGCCCAGGTAGCAGAGGCTCGCGAGCCCGTACGTATCGGCGCTCGTCAGCTCCCACGTCACCCCGGTGCAGCGCTCGCGCAGGATCTCGCCGGCGACGCGGTAGTGCTCGGCGGACTCCCGCCACGCGCCCTCGGTGAAGGCGACGCCGGCCTCGGTGAGCAAGGCGAGGGCGAGCGCGTGCGGGCGACCGATGCGCTCGGCGAGCGCGCGCATGGCCGCGCAGATCGCGCGGGCGGTGCGCGGGCCGCGCCAGCCGTTCGTCGAGCGGTAGACCGCCTCGAGCCCGAGCGCGCGCGCGACCCGGTAGGGCTCGCCGGCGTCGAGGGCGAGGAGGAGGTGCCGCGCCTGGAAGACCGCGCCGCGGAGCGTGTCGAGCATGCCGAGGCCGATCGCGACCGACCAGGCGAGGTCGATCCGGAAGAGGGTCTCGGGCGACAGGTCCTTCTCCGCGCGCTCCGCGAAGCCGAGGCCGCGGAGCCGGACGCGCGCGCGCCCGAGGAGGAGGGCCGCGATGGCCCGCCACGCGCTCCGCGGGAACGTCAGCCCGGCGGCGGCGAGGACGCCCTCGAGGACGGCGAGCCCCTCGTCGCCGCGTCCGGCGAGGAGCAGCAGCTCGGCGGCGCGGCGGTCGAGCTCGAGCGCCTCGAGGCCCGACGTCTCGCGGGCGGCCGCCTGGTAGACCAGGGCCGCCTCGGGCCCGCGGCGCGCGTTCGTCAGGGCCTCGGCGAGCTTCGCGCGCAGGCGGGTCGGGCTGCCGCCCGCGCGCTCGCCCGCCCCCAGGTCGAGCGCCAGCCGGTAGAGCTCCGCCGCCCGGTCGAAGGCGAGGGCGCGCGCCGCCCGGTCGGCGGCGGCCTCGGCGAGCGGAGCGGCCTGGGCGCGGTCGCCGGCATCGAGGTCCTCGGCGAGGAGGGTCGCCGGGTCGGCGGCGGCCGAGCCGGCGGCCTCGAGGGCGCGGGCGAGCAGGCGGTGTGCCTTGCGCGCGAGGTCGGGCGTGATGCCGGCCACGACCGCCTCGCGGATCCGGTCGTGGTAGGCCTCGACCTGGGTCCCCGGGTCGAGGCCCCCTTCCGCGCCGCGCAGGCGCACGAGCCGGCCGGCGCGAAGGGCGGCGAGCGCGCCCGGTCCCGCGTCGCCGAGGTCGGCGACGCGCGTCGCCAGCCCGAGGTCCATCGGACGGCCGAAGAGGGCGATCACCTCGAGGAGCCGGCGTGCCGGCTCCGGAAGGTGGGCGACGCGGGCGCGCACGGCCTGGTCGAGGGCCGCGCCGTCGGCGGGCGACCGCGGGCTCGCGCCGCCGCCGGCGAGGCCCGAGCGCGCGTGCTCGACGAGCTCGGCTATGAAGAAGGGGTTCCCCAGCGCCTCGCGCGCGATCCCCTCGGCGGTCGCGCCGGCGTCCGCGGAGGCCTCGCCGTCGCCGCCCGCCCCCAGCAGCTCGAGGGCGAGGGAGCGGGCGGTGTCCGCCTCGAGAGCGCCCACGTCGACCTCATCGAGGAGGGGAGCGCCCGATCCCCGTCCCGCGCCGAGCCGGCGGACCTCCGCGACCACCGGGCTCGTCTCGAGGTCGTCGCTCCGGCAGGCGACGACGAGGACGAGCGGCGGGGGATCGGGCGGACGCACGAGGTCGTGGAGGAGCGCGGCGCTGTCCCGATCGCCCCACTGGACGTCGTCGATCGCGAGGACGAGGGGCGCGGACGCCGCGAGGCGGGCGAGCAGCTCGCGGAGCGCGGCGGCGCCCCGGCGGCGCAGCTCCGCGGCGTCCGGGATCTCGATGCCGCGCCGCTTCGCGCCCTCGACGGCCTGGACGCGCGAGAGCACGGGGAACAGGCGGGACAGGGCGTGGATGTCGCGCGGGAGCAACCCCTCCGCCCGCTCGGCGGCGAGCGACGCCAGGTGGCGGCTCAGGGCATCGATCGCGCCGTCGAGCGCCTTGTAAGGGACCGACTCGCGCTCGTAGCAGCGCCCCGCGAGGGTCACCGTCGCGGGGTCGCGCCGGCGGACGTCGTCGACGAAGCGGCGCACGAGCGCGCTCTTGCCCATGCCGGAGCCGCCGTGGACGACGAAGGCGGCCGCCCGCCCGCCGTGCGTCGCCTCGAACCCCGCGAGCAGGCGGGCGAGCTCGCGCTCCCGCCCGACGAAGAAGGGCGCCGCTCCGGCCGTGGCTACGGTCGCGGGGGCGGGCCCGGTCGCCGGCCCGTCCGGGAACGCGGCGTCGAGGCGGGCGAGGACCTCGCGCCCGCTCGGCCGCTCCTCCGGCGCGCGCCGGAGGAGCTCGACGGCGAGGCGCGCGAGGTCGGGCGGCGCGTCGCGCACGAGCGCGTCCGGCGGCCGCGGGTCGACGAGCTGCTTGCGGGCGAGGACCTCCTCGACCATCCCCACGAACGGCAGGACGCCCGTCAGGGCCTCGTAGAGCATGACCCCGACGCTGTACCAGTCCGCGGCCGGCCCGGCCGGCTGGCCGGCGGCCTGCTCGGGGGACATGTAGGCGGGCGTGCCGATGAAGTGGATGAGGGTCTCCGCCGCGACCGCTCCCGGCCCGAGGTCGGCGGCGATGCCGAAGTCGAGGATGACGACGCGGCCCTCGGTCGTCACGAGCACGTTCGCGGGCTTCAGGTCGCGGTGGAGCTTGCCCGCCTCGTGGAGCGCCGCGATGCCGCCCGCGAGCTGGCGCAGGGCCGACCGCAGGCGAGCCTCGTCGCAGACGGCGGGCGGGAGGGCTCGCGGGGGCGGAGGGGCGGGCGCGGCGGCCGGGGCCGGGGCCGGGGCCGGCGTGGCGCCCATCCCGCCCGGCTCGGGAGCCCCGGCGGCGACCGACGACGGGGGCGAGCAGGGGGCCGTCTCCAGCCAGGTCGAGCCGTCCGACCCGAGAGAGGTCGTGGCGTCCTCGGAGATGTCCGCGCCGGGCGTCGACCCGGCGACCACGACCCGGCGCACGTGCTCGCGGAACGTCGTCCCGCGGACGCGCTCCATCGTGAACGACCACTCGTCCCCGTCGGCCAGGAGCTCGTAGAGGGAGACGAGGTTCGGGTGGTGGATGTCGGCGAGCGTCCGGAACTCGCGCTTGAACCGGTAGAGCGCGTCGGCGTTCGCGCGGCGGAGGACCTTGAGGGCGACGACGGCCTCGCGCTCGCGGTCGAACGCCTCGAAGACGACCCCGAAGGTGCCCGAGCCCAGGCTCGCGCGGAGCTCGAAGCGCTCGGCGAAGGGTGGCCGCGCGCCCGCCCTGGGCGCCCGCGCCGCCACCCCCTCGTCCGCCGCGCCGGCCATCCGGCGCGAGTCTAATCTCGCGGGCCGGCGCCGTCAAAGACGCCGTCCCCCGCTCCTTGCGAGGCCCACCCCCTTCGCGCATCATGGGGCTGCGTGCTCGCGGCACGCGAGCACGGCGGCCGGGGAACGATGGCGATCACCGACGAGGATGTGGAGTCTCTCCTCCGGCTCATCGAGAGCCGGCACGAGCTGCGAGAGCGCTTCCGGGCGATCGTCCGCGACGAGCGTCTCGAGGAGCTCACGCGGGCCGTCCGCGACCTCGAGCGGCGGACCGTCGAGCGCTTCGCCGAGGTCGCGGCCGCGCAGAAGGGCACGGACGAGCGGCTCGCGGCGCTCGCGGCCGCGCAGAAGGGCACGGACGAGCGGCTCGCGGCCCTGACCGAGGAGGTGCGGGCGCTCGCGGTCGCGCAGAAGGGCACGGACGAGCGGCTCGCGGCCCTGACCGAGGAGGTGCGGGCGCTCGCGGTCGCGCAGAAGCGCACGGACGAGCGGCTCGCGGCCCTGACCGAGGAGGTGCGGGCGCTCGCGGTCGCGCAGAAGCGCACGGACGAGCGGCTCGCGGCCCTGACCGAGGAGGTGCGGGCCCTCGCGGTCGCGCAGAAGCGCACGGAGGAGACCGTCGGGGTCCTCGGCGCCACGATGGGCGGCATGAAGGGTCAGCTCCTCGAGATGCGCTACCGCGACCGGGCCGTCGCGTACTTCGGGCGCCTCCTCCGCCGCGTGAAGGTCGTCGACCCGGGCGCGCTCCAGGAGGCGCTCGCCGAGAGCCTGTCGGATGACGAGCTCTTCGACGCCCTGAACGCCGACCTCGTCGTCTCGGGGACGTCGCGCTCGCACCCCGAGGTCCCCGAGATCTGGGTCGCCGTCGAGGTCTCGAGCGTCGTCGACCGGAACGATGTGACCCGGGCGGTGAGGCGCGCGGCGCTGCTTCGCCGCGCCGGCCGCCCGGTCGTGCCGGCCGTGGCCGGGGAGCGGGTCGACGACCGGGCGCTCGACGAGCCCGGCATCGCGGGCGTCCTCATCCTCGAGGACGGCCGCGCGCACCACTGGGAGTCGGCGCTGGCCGGGGCGCTCCCCCATCCCCCCTCTCCGACCCCGGAGCGGGAAGGACCGCCGAGGGGCTGACGGGTCTCCCGACCCCGGCTCCGCCCCTCGAGGTCGCCCGGGACTCCTCCGCGCGAAGCTCGAGAGTCCTCTCGGCCGACCCCGCGAGCGCGTCGACGAGGCGGAGGACGAGCCCCGGGTCGTCCACCCCGAAGGGGTCGGGCACGGCGGTGATCCAGCGCGGCTTGCCCTCGGGGTCGCCGATCGTCGTGGCCTGGGGCAGGACGAGGATGAAGCCCGCGGCGTCGGCCTCGCGGAAGAGGTCCGGATGGCGGCGCCCGCCGGCGCCGACGCGCGCGACACCCGAGAGAACGCCGGAGACGCCGGCAGGTTTCGGGGGACGGGGAAGGGAGGAAGGAAGGAACGAACGAGAGAAGAGATCAGTCGAGCCAGTCTTCCGCCGAGAGCTTCCTCGGCAGGTACGTCTTGGTGATGAAGCCGAAGTCGCGGTTCGAGAAGGCCTCGAGCTCGAGCTTCACCCCGAGCTTGAGCATGTTCCGGATCTCCTCCTGCCAGGCGGCGGACTGGAACCAGGGGTAGCGGAGGAGGTCGTTCGCGCGCGCCCGGTCCTGGTCGGCGAGCCGGATCGTGACGGTCCGCGGCAGCCCGAACTTCTCGGCGTCGAAGGAGGACATGCCGATGAAGCGCGCGGCCGGGACGGCCATGCGCCGCGACTCGTAGGCGAGGTTGATCGAGCCCTGCTTGACGACGCTGTAGATGTAGTAGCCCCACGGGTCGTTGTCGACGAGGACGTAGACCGGCAGGCCGAGCTCGTTCGCGAACCGCCAGAGGAGGCGCCGGACGCCGCGCGGCGGCTGACCCTGTCCGTGGACGATGATGGCGTTGTGCTTCTTCCAGAAGCGGTCCTCGTTGAACCGTCCCCAGACGGCGCCCTTCTCGATCAGCAGGACGAAACGGGCCTCGACCTTCCGGAACCGGATGACGTCGGCCTCGACGCGGCTCGGGATCGAGTAGCCCCCGGTGCCCATGCGCCGGCAGTCGATGACGTCGCCGCGGTCGACGAGCGTCAGGTTCCCGACCATGGCGCCGCGGTTCTCGGCGAAGAGGTGCAGCTCCTCGCGGAGGGCGTCGATCGTGACCTCGAGGTCCTCGACCAGCGCGTCCGACTCATCCTGCTCGTCGAACGTGTTCTCGCCCGTGCGCCCGATCGAGTGCTTCAGGTGGTAGTACATGTCGCGGATCGACGTCGTGATCCCCTGGTCGAGCAGCTCCTTGCAGCCGCGCGCGACGAGGAACGTCTGCAGGAAGCGCTTCGCCATGCCGACGTTGAAGAAGGCGCGCTTCTGCCGCGCCTGCCCCATCTCGATGATCGACCGCCTCTCGTTGAAGCGCACGTTCGAGAGCGCCCGGAGCGGCACGAGGACGGCGGGGTTCCGGCCCTTCGCCGCCGCGTCGACCACGTCGTCGGCGAGGCGTCGAAGCGAGCGGCCGACGCGCTCGTCCGAGCCGCTATCGACCTTCGCCTTCGCCTTCGTCGCCGCCTTCGCCCCGGCCTTCGCCCCGGCCTTCGCCCTCGCCTGCGTCCTCGCCGCCGTCTTCCGGGCGGCCTTCTTCCGCTTCGCCTTCGCCAACGTCCCGCTCCTCGACCGCGTCCTCGATCTTCAAGTGCCTGCGCTTCGCCGCCTCGATCGCGGCCCCGATCCTCTCCCTCGGGCGCCCGGTCAGCGCGTGCAGCGCCTCGACGAGCTCGCCCGCGTAGAGGGCGATCTTGTCGCGCCGCGCCGCCTGCACCTTGGCCAGGGCGCGCTTGTTGAGCCAGGCCCCGAGCTGGCGGCCGCACTCCTTGAGGGCCCGCTGGACCTCCTCGACGATCTCGGGGTAGTGGGCGATCGCCTCCTTCGACTCGCTCGTGAACGGCACCCAGACGCTCGCGATGTGGACGACGAGGACGAGCGGCCCGGTCGGGAGGCCGCCGCGCGCCTGCGCGAGCCCGTAGCGCCGCCAGTTCGTGTCGATCACGGCCTGCGTCGTGGCGCAGGCCGACTGCTGGTAGAGGAGGGGAACGCGGTTCGCGAGGCGCACGAGCTCGATCGGACGCGAGGCGGCGTCCGCCCGGAGGTCGGCCTCGAGCGCGTGGCGCAGCCGCTCGAGCTCGTCCGCCGAGAGGGCGCGCGCCCTCGCCGGCGGGTCGACGTGCGCCCGGTGGCAGATCTCGCGGATCTTCGCCCGCGTCATGCCGGGCACGGCCAGGAGCCCCTGGTCCACGCGGCGTTCGGGGTCGAGGGCGATGCCCGCGATCCAGATCCCCTCGGTCGCCGCCGCGCCCACGTGCTCGAGGACGCCGGTCAGCTCGCCCCCGTAAGCGAGCCCGACCTCGACCTGGAACGGGTTCCCGCGGTAGACGCGCGGCGGGCGCGTGCGCGTGACGTAGAGCGCGGCGCGCGGCGCTTCGCGCTCGAGGCCCTTGCGGATGAGGTCCTCGCCGATCGGGACGACCGAGCGCGTCGACGGGCCGACGAGCTTCGCCGCCTGGATGGCCGCGTGGAGCCGCTGGACGTCGGCCGGCGCGAGGTCGCGGGCGCGCGTGCGCGGCGAGAGCCCGGCCGCGGCGCACAGGGCGGAGGCGTTCTTCCCGCTCACCCTCGAGAAGTCGCGCGTCAGCACGTTCGAGACGGAGCGGCGCGGGCGCGCGTCGTGGAGCATGCGCATGAAGAGGCCGAGCTCGACCCCGTGCGGGTGCGGCCGGATCTCCTCCGGCTCGGGCGGGAGGCGCTCGTCGACGCGCGGCAGGTGGATGCGCGCGTGCCCGCGCGGCGGCTCGTAGACGATCTCGGCGTGCGGGTTCGCGAGCGCCGTCTGCTCGATGTACTCGTCGACCGAGCGCCGTCCCGCCTTGTACGCGCCGGCGAGCTCGATCTCGACCCGCGTCCCGTGCTCGACCGGCCAGTCGGGGACGATCGTGTCGACGATCACGTTCGGCTCGTTCCGGCGCGTGTCGATCGCCAGCTCGAAGTGATGCGCCCGCTTGCCCTTGCCGGTGCGCGAGGTGATGACGATCGGCTTGCCGGTCGTGAGCAGCCCGTAGAGCCCGGCGGCCGAGATGCCGATGCCCTGCTGGCCGCGGCTGTTGTGGCAGGCGAGGCCGCCCTCGCCGGCGACGAAGTTCTCGCAGCCGGGGACGGAGAGGTCGTAGACGAAGCGGTGCGGGTCGTCGCCCTCGCGCCCGGGCGGCGCGGCGAGGTCGGCGGCCGGCAGCACGGCCTCGACGCGGACGAGGTCGAGCGGCGCGCGCAGGGGGCGGCGCGCGGGCGCGACGACGACGTCGCCCGGGCGGAGCGCCCGCGCCTCGACCGCGCGGACCTCGCCCGCGGCCGCGCCGGCCGTGAAGAGGCTGTGGCAGCCCGTGACGAGGACGCGCTTCCCGCCCTCCGCGCGCACGTCGAGGACCTCGTTCGCGCGCTCGTGCCGGATCGCGTGCGAGATCGGCCGCCAGTCGTACGTCCCGTCGGCCGGGTCGAAGGCGAGGGCGCGGAGCCCGAGCGCGCCGGTCTCGCAGACCTCCTCGCCGGGCGCGAGCAGCGGGTCGACGAGGGCGCCGATCGGCACCCACTCGGCGCGCCCGCGCCGCTCGACGAGGACGGGCTGGTCGGCGGCGAGGGACTGGCGCAGCCGGTGGAACTTGCTCCCGTAGAGCAGCTTCCCGAAGATCCGCGGCACCTGCGCCTTGACGATCCCCGGGCCGTTGTCGAGGACGGCGAGGCGGTAGCGGGCGTTCGGCTCCACCTCGGCGATCTCGACCCGGATCGAGGGGAGGATCCCCGCCTCCTCGCACGCGTCGAGGGCGTTGTCCACGGCCTCCTTCACGGCCGTGAGGAGGGCCTTGGCGGGGCTGTCGAAGCCGAGGAGGTGCCGGTTCTTGGCGAAGAACTCGCTGACCGAGATCTCGCGCTGCCCGCGCGCCAGCTCGCCCGCGGTGCGCTTCTCGCGCGCCGGGGTGGCGGGCGCCGCTTCCGGCGTGGGCGCCGGTGCGGGCGCGGGCGCGGGCCCGGGCGCGGGATCCGGCCGGGGAGCCCGGCTCGGGGCCGGGAGCGTCGTCTCCGTCTTCTTCTTCGGCTGCGTCTTCTTCTTCGTCCTGGCCACGCTGTCCTCTCCCGAGGACTCAAGAATACCCCGACCCTCCGACACCCGCACGGTCGTCGCGCCCGACGGGCGCGAGCCCTCTCCAGCCGGGGAAGACCGCCATGGCGCGAGCCCGGGCCCGATGCGCGACGGGGCCGCCGCGCCCGATTGACCGGGACCCCGAGATGTCCGCAACCCACGCGTCGATCGGAGACGCGAGGTCCAGGCAACCGGCACGAGCTCATCCCGAGCGCGCGCAACGCCCCGGGCGAGTTCGAGACGCGGATCGTCGTCTACGGGTGAGGCTCCGCGTGCGGCCATCCGACCTCATCCGCGGCCATCGCGCCATCGGCGAGGCCTTCGACCGGAGGCCGCGGTCGAGCCGGCGGGGACGGCCTGTCCGGGGGCGGAGAAGCAGCTCCGCCCATCCTCGCCCGCGCCCACCGAGGCGAGCCCGTCGAGCTTTGGACCCGTCGGCGCGCGCCGTCACCCGCTCGCGCCGGGCGCGCCCGCGTCCAGCACCTCCCGCACCTTCGCCACCAGCGCCTCGGGCGCGAACGGCTTGCGGATCAGCGGTCCGCGCGGCGTCGCGCCCGCGCGGTCGTCGACCAGGGCCTCGGCGTGGGCCGTCATGTACAGGACCCGCGCCTCCGGCCGCCGGCGCGCGAGCTCGTCGGCGAGCGCCGGGCCGCTCATGTCGGGCATGATCACGTCGGTGACGATGATGTCGATCGGGCCCGTGCGCTCCTCGCCCGCGATCCGCAGCGCCTCGAGCGGGCTCGCCGCCGCGAGCACCGCGTAGCCCTCGTCCTCGAGCACGACCCGCGCGAGGTCGCGGAGGGGGGCGTAGTCCTCGACGAGGAGGACCGTCCCTCTCGCACCCGCACCCGGGCTCGCACTCGCGCTCGCGAACGTGCCGGTGCTCGCGGTCGTGCCCGTGCTCGCGCTCGCGCCCGTGCCCGTGCCCGTGCCCGCCCCCCGGCCCCTCCCGGGCTCCTCCTCCGCCCGCGGGAGGTAGACGCGGAACGTCGCCCCCTCGCCGGGCCGGCTCGACACGGCGATGTGGCCGCCGCTCTGCTTCACGATCCCGTAGGCGGTCGCCAGCCCGAGCCCCGTGCCCTTGCCGGGCTCCTTCGTCGTGAAGAAGGGCTCGAAGGCGCGCGCCAGCGTCGCCGCATCCATGCCGGTCCCCGTGTCGCTCACGACCAGGGCGGCGTAAGGTCCAGGCCCGACATCGGCGCCGTGCTCGCGCGCCTCCTCGGCGTCGATCGCGACGTTCGCCGTCTCGATCGTGAGCCGTCCGCCTCGCGGCATGGCGTCGCGCGCGTTGACGGCGAGGTTGAAGACGACCTGCTCGAGCTGGCCCGGGTCCACGCGCACGCGGAAGAGCCCGGGGTCGAGGGCCGTCACGAGCTCCACGTCGTCGCCGATCAGCCGCCGGATCATGCCCGCTATGCGCTCGACGACCGCGTTCAGGTCGAGCACCCGCGGCTCGAGCACCTGCCGGCGGCCGAAGGCGAGGAGCTGGCGGGTGAGCGAGGCGGCGGACTCGGCGGCGCCCCGGATCCCCTCGAGCGCGGCCCTGGCCTCCTCGTTCCCGCCGGGCGCGAGGCGGGCGAGCGTCCGGGCGGCGTGCCCGAGGACCACGGTCAGGACGTTGTTGAAGTCGTGGGCGAGCCCGCCCGCGAGCCGGCCGATGGCCTCGAGCTTCTGCGCCTGGCGGAGCTGCTCCTCGGTCCTGAGGAGGGCGGCCTCGGCGAGCTTGCGGCGGGTGATGTCGGTCGCGACCCCGAGGACCTGGTTCGCCCGCCCGTCGTCGCCGACGATCGGCCGCTTCACCGTCTGGAGCCAGCGCCTCGCGCCCTTCGAGTCGGTGACGACCTCCTCGGGGATGAACCGCTCCTCGAGCGTGTCCATGACCTCGAGGTCCATGCGCCGGAAGAACTCGACCTCGGCCGCGTTCGGGTTGAAGTCGGCGTCCGTCTTGCCGAGGAGCCCCTCGACCGTCGTCCCGTAGGCCTCGGCCGTGGCCGCGTTCACGAGCGTGAACCGGCCCGCGCGGTCCTTCGCGAAGATGAAGCTCGGGTTGATGTCGATCACCTGCCGCAGGAAGGCGCGCTGGCGCTCGAGCTCGACCGCGCTCGCCTTGCGGTCCGTGACGTCGAGGACCATGGCGAGCGTCCCGGCGTGGCCGCCGGCGTCCCCCGGGATCGGGCTCGCGCTCACGGCCGCCCAGAGGAGGCCGGCATCGGCGCGGACGAAGCGCACCTCGACCGGACCGGGCGTGGAGGGGGGCGCGGCCGCCAGGCAGCCGGCCAGGGCCGCCCGGCTCTCGGGGGCGGAGAGGTCGAGCGGCGAGACGCCGAGCAACCCCTCGACCGGGCGGCCGAGCATGCGCGCCAGGCGCTCGTTGACGAAGGTCGTGCGGCCGTCCCGGCCGATGACCCAGACGCCCTCGAGCGATGACTCGACGATGAGTCGAGCGAGCTGCCGGACCGTCCTCTCCTCTTCCCGGGCCACGCCACCACTAGACAGGATAAGGTCTCGCCGCGCAACTGGTTCGGGGGCCTGTAACGTCTCTGGCCCGCCGTTCGTGATGGGAGCGGGTGGCAAGGCGGGAACCGTCGAGCGGACGAGGAGACGGAGGATCTCATGAGCCGGAAGGTGGTGGTCGTGGGCGGCGGGCTCGCGGGTCTCGCGGCCGCGGCGTACGCGGCCCGGGCGGGCGCGCGGGTGACCGTCCTCGAGCGGGCGCGGGCGGCCGGCGGGCGGGCGTCGACCCGCGAGCAGAACGGGTTCGCCTTCAACCTCGGGCCGCACGCCCTCGAAAACCACGGGGCGGCGGCGCGCGGGTTGCGCGAGCTCGGCGTCGAGCCGGGCGGCGGGGTGCCGCGGCTCGGCGGGACGTACGCCGTCGACGGCGGGCGGCTCCATCGCCTGCCGGTCGGGCTCTTCGACCTGCTCGCGACCTCGATCTTCGGGCTCGGCGCGAAGCTCGAGACGCTGCGGTTCCTCGCCCGGCTCCCGAAGGTCGACGCCCGGGCGCTCGACTCCGTCTCCCTCGCCGGCTGGCTGGCGACCGCGGTCGAGCGTCCGGCGGTGCGCGCGCTGCTCGAGGCCAACTTCCGGGTCTCGACGTACGGCGACGACCCGGAGCGGGCGAGCGCCGGCGCGGCGATCGACCAGCTCCGCCTCGCGGTCGCCGGCGGCGTCACGTACGTCGACGGCGGCTGGCGCACGCTCGTCGACGGGCTCGCCGAGAAGGCCCGGGCGGCGGGCGCCCGCATCACGACGGGCGCGGCCGCGGTCGCCGTCCTCCGCGAGGGCGGCCCCGTCTCAGGCGTCCGGCTCGCCGACGGGGCGTCGCTCGACGCCGACGCCGTCATCCTGGCCGTGCCGCCGGCCGCGGCGGCCGCGCTCGTCGAGGCCGGCGCCGGGCCGGCCGGGGCGGCGGCGGACGAGGCCGCCCGCGGGCTGCGCGCGTTCGCCGGGGCGGCGATCCCCGTCCGGGCGGCCTGCCTCGACGTCGGGCTCGCCCGCCTGCCCCGGCCGGCGGCCTGGTTCGCGCTCGGCGTCGACCGCTCGCTCTACCTGTCGGTCCACACGGCCTGGGCGCGGCTCGCGGCGCGCGAGAACGGCGCCGTCGTCCACATCGCGAAGTACCTCGGCCCGGAGCGGCCGGACCGGGACCCGGCGGCCGACGAGCGCGAGCTCGAGGGGCTCCTCGACCTGCTCCAGCCGGGCTGGCGCGCGGAGGTGGTCGAGCGGCGCTTCCTGCCGTCGATCGCGGTCTCGAACGCGCTGGTCACGGCCGCGGGCGGCGGGACGCGCGGCCGCCCGGCGCCGGCCGTCGCCGGGGCGCCCGGCCTCTTCGTCGCCGGCGACTGGGTCGGCGCCGAGGGCATGCTGGCCGACGCCGCCCTCGCGAGCGCGCGCGAGGCCGCGCACGGGGCGGTCGGGCAGGCGTCCTTGAGTGTCTCCGCCGGGCCGGCGACAATGGCCGCCTGAGGGTCGCAGCCGTGACGTCCGCCACGTCCCCCGCCCTGGCCGAGGCGTTCCGCGCGAACGAGGGCTTCCTGCGCGGGCTCCTCTACCGGCTCACGGGCAGCGCGGCGGACGCGGACGACCTCGTCCAGGAGACGTTCGTGCGCGCGATCGAGCGGCCGCCGCCCCGCCAGGACGCGCCCTGGCGGCCGTGGCTCGCGCGCGTCGCCGTGAACCTCGGGCGCGACCACCTGCGGCTGCGGCGGCGCCGCCGCTACGTCGGGCCGTGGCTCCCGTCGCCGATCGAGGCCGACGCGAGCGGCGTTCCCGAGTTCGACCCGCCGGCCAGGGAGCAGGGCGATGCCGATCCGGAGACGCGCTACGACCGCCTCGAGAGCATCTCGTACGCGTTCCTGCTCGCGCTCGAGGCGCTCACGCCGCAGCAGCGCGCCGTCCTCGTGCTCCGCGACGTGCTCGACTACTCGGTCCGGGAGACGGCCGAGGCCCTCGAGATCTCGGAGGCGAACGTCAAGACGACGCACCACCGCGCGCGGCGAGCGATGGAGGCGTACGACCGGGGGCGGCGCCCGGTGAGCGCGCTCGCCGAGCCGACGCGGCGCGCGCTCGAGCGGCTCGTCGCGAGCCTCGCCGCCGAGGACCCGGCCGGCCTCGAGGCCGTGCTCGCCGAGGGCGTCCGGGTCGTGAGCGACGGCGGCGGCGAGTTCACCGCGGCGCGCGTGCCGGTCGTCGGCCGCGAGAAGGTCGTGCGGTTCCTGCTCGGGCTCCGCCGCACGCGCCCGGACGCGCGCGTCATCCCGCGCTCCGTAAACGGGCTGCCGGCCCTATGGATCGAGGTCGACGACCCGGCCGCCGGCCAGGCGCCGCGCATCGTCTGGCGGGCCGAGCTCGACGCCGAGGGCCGCATCGGCGAGATCCACGCGGTCCTCGCCAGCCGCAAGCTGTCGGCGCTGAAGGCTCGCGGGTAGAATCGCGCCGTGCGCGCCGCCCTGGCCCTCCTGGTCCTGCTCGGCGCCGTCGCCGGCTGCGCCGCCCCGGAGTACGAGCCGGGCAAGCGCCGGCCGCTCGCCGCGCCGCCCGACGTCGTCCTCGGCGAGGAGCGGTTCGACGGGAAGGACGGCGTGAAGCTCCTCGCCCGCTCCTGGCGTGCCGGGAAGGGCGCTCCGAGGGCGACGCTGGCCGTCGTCCACGGCCTGAAGGACCACGGCGACCGCTACGCCCCGCTCGGGGAGGCCCTGGCGCGTCGCGGCTTCGCCGTCCACGCCCTGGACCTGCGCGGCCACGGCGACTCCGAGGGCGACCGCGTCCGGGTCGACGACTTCGACGACTACCTCGACGACCTGGACCTGTTCCTCGCGCGCGTGCGCGCGGCGGAGCCGGGCCGCCCGCTCTTCCTCTTCGGGCACAGCATGGGCGGCGCGATCGTCGCGCTCCACGCGATCGAGCGGAAGCCGGAGGCGCGCGGGCTCGTGCTGTCGGCGCCGGCGCTCAAGCCGGGCGACGACGTGTCCGGGTTCCTCATCGCCGTGACCGGCTTCCTCGGGACGGTCTTCCCGACGATGGCCGTCCTCGAGCTCGAGGACGAGGCCTTCTCGCGCGACGCGGCCGTCGTCGAGGACATGCGTCGCGATCCCCTCATCTACGGGGGCGCCGGCCCGGCCCGCACGGCCCGCGAGCTGCTCGACGCCCTCGAGCGGATCGGCGAGCGCATGGAGGACGTGGAGACGCCCTTCCTCGTGCTGCACGGGACGGATGACCGGCTGACGAACCCCGACGGGAGCCGCGAGCTGTGGGCGCGAGCGAGATCGAAGGACCGGACGCTCAGGCTCTACGGCGGGCTCTTCCACGACCTCCTGCACGAGCCGGAGAAGGCCGTGGTGCTGGAGGACGTGGCGAGGTGGCTGGAGGCGCGCGCGGCGAGATAGGTTCTCTCTCCGTGTCGGAAGCCTCGAGTCTCGCGAGTCTCGGGGGACTCAGCGCTTCTTCTTGGCCTTCGCCAGCGCCTCGAGCACCTGGTCGACGCTCTTCACCGGGTCGGCCTTGCGGATGATCGCCAGGACCTTCCCGTCGGCGCCGATGACGACCGTGTCGCGCGTGTGGTAGTTGGCGCCGCCGTACTCCTGCATGGCGACGCCGAACGCCTTCGCGATCGACCCGTCGTCCGTCGCGAGCCTGAAGGGCAGCGAGTGCTTCTCCTTGAACTTCTTGTGGCTCGCGGCGTCGTCGAACGAGACCCCGATCACGGTCGCGCCCGTCGCCACGACCTCGGCGTTGCGGTCGCGGTAGGCGCACGCCTCGCGCGTGCACCCCGGCGTGTCGTCCTTCGGGTAGAAGTAGAGGACGACGGGACCCTTCGCGTCCTTCAGGCGGAAAGTGGTCCCGTCGTCGAGCGCGAGCGCCACGTCGGGCGCCGGATCGCCGACCTTGAGGGCGTCGGCCTGGGTGCTGCCGGTCATGGTCCAGGTCCCCGCGAGGAGAGCGAGCGCGGCCGCGGCGATGCGGACGCCGGTCCCCATCAGCCACTCGCCTTCTTGGACTTGCCGGCCGCCGCGAGCGCCTCGTCGATCGCCTTCTCGAACCCCTTGTCCATGGGGTGCCCGCTCCAGACGAGGTTCCCGTCGGCCCCGATCACGAAGGCCGTCGGGATGCCCTCGACGCCGTAGGCGTCCAGGCTCTTCGCGCCGTACCCGATGATGTAGGGGATGTCGAGCTTCTTCGCGAACGGCTCGACCGTCGCCTTGGGCTCATCCGAGAGGCCGACGATCACGAGCCCTTCCGCCGCCCTCTTCTTGTGGATCTCGATCAGGTGCGGGATCGACTTGCGGCAGGGCGGGCACCAGGTCGCCCAGAACTCGACGACCACGACCTTGCCCTTGAGCGCCTCGAGCGAGACCGGGTCGCTGGCGTTGAGGTAGCCCTCGCTCTTGATCTCGGGCGGGGCCTTGCCGACCGTCGGCTCGTCCGCCGCGGCGCCGAACGTCGAGAGGAAGATGGCGGCGACGGCGATGGCCGCGGCGCCGAGCGGAAGCGCGAGTGCGCGTGTCTTCAAGAGAGGCCTCCGTGGTCTCGGGTTGGCTTCTTGTTCTTCTTCTTCTTCTTCTTCTTCTTCTTCTTCTTATACGTCCGACCCGCCCGGATCTTCGATTCAGGCGAACAGCCGAGCGATGGCGTGGTTCACCTTCTCGTACTCGGCCGGCAGGACGAGGCCGTTCCGGGCGAGGCTCGAGAGCTCGTAGGGCGTGCTCGGACGCGCGCCCGCGCGCATGCGGGGCTTGGCGGTCTCGAGCGCCTTCGCGATCGCGTCGCCGACCGACTTCCCGGCGGCGCGCTCGGTCTTGTACGTGGCCTCGAGGCCGGCCGCCGCGGCGCCCGTCGACTGGGCGACGCCGGCGAAGTAGTCGACGGCGGTCTTGTCGAGGAGCTTGTCGACGCGCAGGTCGAGCGTCGACGCGGCCCGCACGACCCCCTGGCTGTCCGTGCTGATGCCGACGTGCACGGTCTTCCCGTCCGGCTTCTTCACGAGCGCGACGAGGTTGTTCGGCTGGTTCTGCTGGAGCCACGACGGGCTGAAGGACTCGACCTCGCCCGCGACGCCGAGGGAGTTGAGCACGCGCGTGATGTCGGCCTTGTCGACCCACGTCGACGAGAAGCGCATCTCGCGCCCGGCCGGGATGGCGACCTCGCCGCCGACGCGCGCCGGCGCCTTCCCCGCCGCATCGGCGATCCCGGCGCGGTTCTTGACCGAGTCCGAGAGCTTCTTGAAGTGCTCCGGCTTGTAGTCGTCCGGGTCGCCCACGACCTTCTCGAGCTCGGCGAACGTGAAGCTGTCGGGCAGGCCGTAGCGCTGCTTGAAGAGCGTCTCCTCGGCGAACGGCTCGTCGAGCGTGCCCTGCGAGCCGTAGTTCGTCCCCTGCTGGTGGAGCGCCCGCTCGAGCGTCCCTAGCGCGAGCGTCGTCTTGTCCTTGCCGGCGAGGCCCGCCTTGTCGGCCATCCAGAGGCCCATCTCGTACGCGGCCATGCGCGAGAGGTCCTCCTCGCTCGTGTGGGCGAAGCGGGTCGAGAGCGCGACCTTGACCTTGCCCGTGCGCGGGTCCTCGTTGAACTGGACGGCGCGCAGGTCGCCGGCCGCCGGCTCGAAGAAGCCGCCCGACTCCCACGCCTCCGGCTTCCACGGGAGCTTCCGCTCCTGCTCCGGCGGCAGCAGGTGGTTGTAGCGGGTGACGAGCGAGAGGACGTTGACCGCCTTGTTGAGGGCCGTCCCGTCGAGCGCGTACTTCGGCACGGCCTGGGCGACCGGGTCGTAGCCGCCGGCGGCGTCGATCCGCTTCGGGTAGACGACGTTGAAGATGTGGTCCTTCTCGTCGTTCGTCCCGTCGCCGTCGCGGTCGTACTTCGTGACGAGGAGCGAGCGCGTCGTCGGGTAGAAGTAGTGCCCCTCGAGCTTCGACGGGTCGGGGTACTCGGGGTCGTCCTTGAAGACCTCCTTCAGGTCGCCCGTCGTCTTCTTCTGGATGTCCTCCCAGCCCTTCTTCGCCTGGAAGCCGTCGAAGGCGCGCTCGAGGAGGAGCCAGTCGTGGTTGTCGGTCGTCGGCGCCGTCGTCGACAGCATCTGCGCGTCCGGGTAGGCGCGCTCGAGCGACTCGACGTTCCCGTGGCCCCAGCACTGGAGCAGGATCACCGCCTTGCCGTCGCCCGTGCCGCCCACGCCCTTCGCGAGCGCGCTGTCGACGCGGTGCCCGTAGCCGGCGTGGCCGCAGTAGCAGATGACGTCGATCGACGGGTCGGCCATCTTCTCGAACAGCTCGGGCGGCTTGTCCTTCCCGCCCGGCTTCGGGATCACGAGCTCGAGCGGCGGCTTCCCGTTCTCGCCCTTGCGGGTGGCTAGGTAGCTGCCATCCGCGTTCTTCTTCACCTTGAAGCCGATGTCCTTGTAGAAGTCGAGCTGGTCCTCGAGGAGGGAGCCGTCGTTGTCGATGTACATCTGCACGCGGATCTTGCCGTCGGCCATCCACTTGTCGTACGGCGGCTTCGCCGGGTAGATCGCGTCCTTCGCCGTCCTGGCGGACGCCTCCGGGACCTCCTTCGCCTCCGCCCGCGAGATCAGGCTCTCGTAGGCGAAGTCGCGCAGCTGCTTCCACGGCTCGGCCTTGGCCGTGTCGACGAGCCGCTTCGCGAGCTTGGTCGAGAGCCCGTCGTCGCCGAGCGCCTTCGCCCGCACGGCGGCGGCCTCGAGGAGATGGAGGGCCGCGGCCCGCCCCTGGCGCCACTCGAGGCGCGTGGCGTCGTCGCCCGGCTCGGCCGAGAGCGCCTTGTGCTGGTCGGCGAGCCGCTTCGAGATCGCCTCGAGGAGCGCCTTGTCCGTGATCTTGTCGAACGGGCCGCCGGCGTCGGCCGGGCGCAGCGCCAGCGTGCGCAGGGCCTCGAGCTGGGCGGACGTGTCGGCGCCGGCCGCGCCCTTGAGGAGGATCGTCCCGTCCGGGCGCGCCTCGACCGAGGCGTCCCCGAACTTCCCGAGGGCCACCGCCGGCCCCGTGGGCGCGCGGGTCGCCGTCGCCACGCGCGACGCGATGCGCGACGTGGCCGCATCGGGCGTCGGCGCGCGCCCGGAGGTGCGCGTCGCGGCGCCGCTCCCCGCCGCCGGCGTCGTCGGCTCGGCCGGCGTCGTCGCCGGCCCCGTGACCCCGCTCGTCCCGACCCCGCCCGCGGGCACGATCCGGCCCGTGCTTCCCGCCCCACCGACGCTCGACATGCGCGCCCCTCCCTTCGCTCCGGGTCCATCCCCCCGAGAACGCCAGATGCTACAGCCGTCCGGGCGAAAGGACAAGCGCCTGCCGGACCGCCTTTACCCTGCGCCGGGCGACCGTTATCATGGGCGGCTTCCATCGCCCGGGGGGGGAGAAGGACCGTATGCCGACGCCGCGCTTCCAGAGCCTCAGTCGCCTCGCCGTCCCGGGTCGCCTCGGGGTCCCGCTCGCTCTCCTCGTCGCCGCGGTCGCCGCGGTCGCCGCGGCCGCGGCGTGCTCGACCGGCGGCGGTTCGGGCGGCGGCGGGTCGGCGGCGGCGCCTCCGGGCGTCGCGCCCGGGCCGGGGCCGGCGCCGGGGCCCGCGCCGCTCCCGCCCGCAGCGCCCGGGGCGGCCTTCGTCGCCGACGACCTCGGCGTCGACGTCGCCTCGGACCCGGCCGTCGTCGCCGACGGCGAGAAGGTCCGCGTCTTCTACCGGGCCGCGAACGGCCACCTGCACCTCCTCCTCCGCGACCTCGGGGCGACGGCGTTCGCGGCCCCCGTCGACCTCGGGGTCGCCGCCGCATCGGCGCCGTCGGCGGTGCTGACGGGCATCGACGAGGTCCGCGTCTTCTACCGGGGCCCGAACGACCGCCTCCACCGCCTCGACCACGACCCGCGGGCCGGCTGGCTCGCGCCCGTCGACCTCGGCGGGGTCGCGCTCGACTCGGCCCCGTCGGCCGTCCGGCGCGGCGACGGGCGGGTCGCCGTCCTCTACGTCGGCCCCGGCGGCAGGCTCCACGCGAGCTTCGCCGATCCCGCCCTCGCCTTCGCCGCCCCCGTCGACCTCGGGATCGCGGCCCGGGGCGGCGTCGCGGCCGTGGCCCCGCACGACGAGGCCGACCGGATCGAGGTCTTCTACGCCGCCCCGGGCGGGACGCTCCACCACGTCGCCCACGACGGGACCGCCTTCGGCGCGCCCGCCGACCTCGGCGCGTCGGCCGCGGGCGCGCCCGGCGCCTTCGCCTCCGGGCGCGGGCGCCTGGACGCGTTCTTCGCCGACCCCTCGGGCGAGCTCGCCCACGTCGCGCGCGCCGGGCGGACGGCCGGGTTCGGGGCCGCCGAGCGCCACGGCCTGGCCCCGGCGCTCGCGCCCGCCGCCGTCCCCGCCGCCCGCCACGCGACCGAGGTCTACTACCGGGCGGCGACCGGCCGCCTCCACCGGGCCCGCCCGGCGCAGCCGTTCGCGTACCCGCGCCTCTCCGAGGTCTACGGCACGGCGACCCACAACTCGTACTGGATCAACCGCAACCACCTGTTCGACCCCTACGCGAGCGGGACGCAGGAGCTGATCCTCGACCAGCTCCTCCACGAGCGCGTCCGCGCCCTCGAGCTCGACATCCACACGGACGACGGCAACCCGGGCGTGTGGACGATCTACCACACGGACATGCCGAGCCACTCGCTCGCCCGGACGCTCGCGGACGCGGTCGAGCAGCTCCGCCTCTTCCACCACCTGGTGCCGCGCCACGAGGCGATCTTCGTCTGCGTGGAGCTCAAGAACACGAACCTCGACTGGTCGAACTTCCCGTTCTCGGCCCACAACTTCGACCCGACGCACACGATCGCCGACTTCGACCGGACGCTCCGCGAGGGCCTCGGCGACGCGCTCTACGAGCCGCGCGACCTGCTCGCGCGCGCCGCCCCCGGGAGCACGCTCGCGCGGGCGGCCGAGGTCGCGGGCTGGCCGACGGTCGACGAGATGCGCGGGCGCTTCGTCTTCACCCTCCTCGGGAACTGGAGCAACGCCGCCCACGACTGGGCCTGGTACGCGAACGAGGGCGCGGGCGTCGGCGCGCGCGCCGCCTTCCCCATGCGCTGCATCTTCGACGACCGGGGCGACGGGATCATCGGCCAGTGGCCGGGCAACCTCCACGACCCGCTGCCGGCCGGCTGGCTCGACCGGGCGCGCGAGGCCTCGGTCTTCTGGCAGGTCGAGGCGCTGTCCTACGCCGGCGTCCCGGGCTTCCTCGCCCGGAACGGGATCGTGCGCGGGGCGGACTCGTACGACCTGCCCGACCAGCAGGACCGCCTCGGGCGCGGCTTCCACCTCCTCCAGACCGACTATCCGTGGCGCATGATCGACGACGCGGGTCCGCCCGGGAGCGGGATCGCGGTCGACCCGTCGCGCCGGATCCGGGACCCGGCGCGCGTGCGCGGCGGCCCGACGCTCCCGCCGGACGCGCTCGTCGAGCCGGGTGACCGCCTCTACGCCTCGACCGACGACCGGCCGAAGCACGCTTACGGGCGCGCGCCGGCGGGCGGGGGCGCCCGGCGCTTCGAGACGGCGGTCTCGACGACGCGGATCGGCGAGACCTACGGGACCACGTTCCCGCGGGTCGCCCGCGAGGGCGGGATCGGCGGGCTCAGGGTCGCCGCCGACCGCGCCAACCTCGTCGAGGTCCTGCGCATCAAGACGGGCGCCTCGGGCGACGGCTACGCCCAGGAGGTGCTGACGGTGCGGGTCGGCGTCGCCCGCGGCGGCGTCTACCGCTCCGTCGACTTCCGGACGAGCCCGTTCGGGACGGACGTCCACGGGAGCCTCGTCGCCCTCGAGGTCGAGCCGGACGCGGCGGCGGGCGGCGGCGCCGGGTGCGTCGTCCGGGCCTACTCGGCCGGGCGCACGCGGCCCTCGGGCGACCCCGACTGGAAGCTCCTCGCGGAGGAGCGCTTCCCCGTCCTCCTCGACGCCCAGGGGATCTGCTTCAACCGCGACGTGCTCTTCGCCGGGACTCGCCTCATCGAGAACGGCGTCGCCCGGGCGGTCACGTCGTGCGACGTCGCCCTGCAGGACGGCGGCCCGGCGACGGTCGTGGACCTCGGCTTCCCCCGGCCCGCGCCGACGTGCCCGCCGGTCCTCGCGCCGTTGCCGTGACCGCGGGGGCCGAGCCCGTCCGGCTGCGCGCCGCCGACGGCTTCGAGCTCGGGGCCGACCTCTTCCACCCGCCCGGCGAGGCGGGGCCGCCGCGCGCGGTCGCCGTCGTCGCCTCGGCCATGGGCGTCCGCCGCCGCTTCTACGGCGCGTTCGCGAGCTGGCTCGCCGAAGGCGGGATCGCGGCCCTGACCTTCGACTACCGCGGGATCGGCGACTCGCGGCCGCTCGCCGGCTCGCTCCGCGGCTTCGATGCGACCCTCCACGACTGGGGGGCGCAGGACGGCGCGGCCGCCGTCGCCGCGGCGCGCGCGCGCTTCGAGGGGCGGCCGCTCCTCTGGATCGGGCACAGCGTCGGCGGCCAGCTCCTCGGCTTCGTGCGCGGGCGGCGCCCGACGCCGCCCTCTTCGTGGCCAGCCAGAGCGGCTGGCACGGCAACTGGGACGGGCTCGGCCGGCTCGCCATGATCGGCGTCTGGTACGGCCTCATCCCGGCCTTCACGGCCGCCGTCGGCTACCTGCCCATGCGCTGGGTGGGCCAGGGCGAGGACGTGCCGAAGGGCGTCGCCCGCGAGTGGGCGAGCTGGGGGCGCGACCCCGAGTACCTGTGGGTGCGGGCGCGCACGCTCGGCGGGGCCGACTTCGTGACGTACCCGGGGCCGATCCTCTCGTACGCGTTCGCCGACGACGGCTACGCGCCGCGCCGCTCGGTCGAGGCGCTCCTCCGCCTCTACCGGGCCGCGCGCGCCGTCGAGCTGCGCCACGTGCGCCCGGGGGACGTGGGCGCCGAGGCGATCGGCCACTTCGGCTTCTTCGCCCCGCGCTTCCGCGACACGCTCTGGAAGGAGGCCCGCGATTGGCTGCTCGCCCGCATCTGACGCTCGTGCTCCTCGTCGCCTTCGCCGCGCTGCTCGCGGTCGCGCCGGGCATCCGACCGGCGCGGGCCGAGGACAAGTGGGAGAAGCACTGGCACGATCGGGTCGCCGCCTTCGCCCGGGAGAACGCGGCCCTCGCCGCCGACCGCAAGAGCGCGGTCTTCGTCGGCGACTCGATCACCGAGGGCTTCCCGCTCGAGAAGCACTTCGCGGGCAAGCCCGTCCTCAACCGCGGGATCGTCGCCGACCGGATCGGGAACGTCGGCGAGCGCGGCGTGCTCCGGCGCCTGGACGAGAGCGTCTTCGACTGCCGGCCGGCCGTCGTCTTCATCCTCATCGGCGTCAACGACCTGGCCGCCTCGCCGAGGCCGCCCGAGCTCTACGTCGAGGGCTTCGCGACGCTCGTCGACAGGATCCGCGAGCGCCTGCCGAAGGTGAAGGTCGTCGTCCAGACGTGCCTGCCGGTGGGCCGCAAGTACGGCCGCCACGCGACGCTCAACCCGCGGATCGTCGCCTACAACGAGGGCCTGCGGGCGCTGGCGAAGGCGAGGGGCCTGACGCTCGTCGACCTCCACAAGCTCTACCGCGACGCCGAGGGCTTCCTGCCCGACGACCTGTCGAACGACGGCCTCCACCTCAAGCGGGAGGGCTTCGCGAAGTGGGCGGAGGCGGTGCGGCCGCTGATCCCGTGAGCCCGGGGGCGTCGGCGGGCGCCGGGCCGAGGTCCTTCGCGAGGAAGGCGAGGTACGCCTCCGGCCCCTTCCTCGCCCCGCCGAGGACGTGCAGGATGAACCGGAAGAACGGGACGTGCGCCGTCCCGCGCTCGACCGTCCCGGTCTGAACGACCGTCACGCGCGTGCGGGCGGCGGCTCCCTCCGGCGCGAGCTCGATCGACCAGCGCGCCGCCATCGGCACGACCGAGTCCCGCAAGTCGCGGGCGAGGTCGTTCTCCGTCTGGGAGTCGTGGAGCCTGGGCGCGAGCCCCCGGTACGCGACGCCGCGGTCGTCGCGGCCGCGGGCCTCGGCGGCCGAGGCCCCGGCGAGGAGGGACGGCGCCCCCTCGATGAACCCCTGCACCTCGACCCGGCCCAGGCGGTCGCGCTCGATCCGCACGATCACGGCCCGGGACTCGTCGTCCTCGGCGACGCGCCAGGCGGCGTCCTCGCCGGCCGGGAGGTCGCGGAAGGCGCCCGCCGGCACGTCGCCCTCGCCCGGATACGCGTAGCGCCCGGCGAGGAAGAGCGGACCTCCGCCCGCCGGCGTCCGGAGCTCGAACGCGCGGAGCCGTCCGTCCGCGGGGTCGATCGTCGCCGCGCCCTCCGCGCTCGCGACCCGGAAGTCGACGACGCTCGGCGACTCGCCGGCCCGGAGCGCCGGCCCGGCGTAGGCCACGGCCTCGAAGACGGGCAGCATCTCGAGGGTGAGGCCCAGGGCCTCCTCGCGGGCGAGGCGCACGTAGTCGTGGGGCGAGCCGGCCTTGGGCGCGCGGCGCAGGACCTCGTTCGCGCCGACCCAGGAGATCCACCAGAACACCCCGTCGTAGCCGAAGTCGAGCGGGTAGCCGCCCCGGCTCTCCACCCGGAACTCGCCGGTCGCGGGCCGGGCGGTCACGGTCGCCGAGAGCCGGTCGCCGCCGCGCTCGGTCCGGAGGTCGAGGGCGACGAGCGGGACCTCGCCGAGCCTGGCGACGGCGCGGGCCAGGGCCTCGCGGGCCGGGAGGGGACCGGCGGGCGGCGCGGGGGCGGGGGCCGGCGCCTCGGGCGCGCGGGCGGGCCCGGCGGGCGGCGGCCCCGAGGCCGCGCGCTCCTCGGGCCGGGCGGCGGCGGGGTCGCCGGCCCCGCCCCGGGCGGCCACGTCCGGCGCCGCGGCGGCCCCGTCCGTTTCTCCTAGGCCGCGGCCGGGGGCGCGCGCGGCCGCCGGCGCGCCGGCCGTCCTCCAGCCGCCGCTCCCGCCGGCACCGCCACCGCCGTCGCTCCGGCCGCCGCCCGGAGCGCCGCCCCGGGCGCGGCCCGCCGTCTCCTCGTGGCCGCCGCGCCGCCGCTTCGCGCGGAGGGCGTTGCGGGCCTCGTTGACGACGATCGCGGTCAGGAACGCGGCGAACCGGCCGCGCTCGTCGTAGCCGCCGGTCGCCCGGGCGAGCTTGACGAAGGCCTCCTGGGCCGCGTCCTCGGCGAGCGCGGGGTCGCGGACGATCCTCTGCGCGAGCGAGAAGGCGCGGGTCCAGTGCCGGCCGAGGAGGGCCGCGAGGGCGTCGTCATCGCGGCGCGCGCGGTAGCGCGCGAAGAGGGCGTCGTCGCCCTCGGCCTCGGGGGCGAAGGCGTTCATCGAGGGAGCATCGTAGCCGAAGAGGCGGATCGTGGACATGAGCCGGGTCCTCCGGGTTTCGGTTCGTCGAGTCCCGGGAGGAACACCGGCCGGGAGGCCGGCCCATCACGAAAATCGTAAAGCGTTACGGAGAGAGCGGTTCCGACTCCGGGGCGAGCTAGTCGGCCTCGGCCCCCGCCGGCTCGTGGACCGCCTGTCGCCCGCCTTCCGGATAGACGTGGTAGACGACGCGCTGCGGGAACGGGATCTCGATCCCGCGCTCGTCGAAGGCGCGCTTGATCCGGCGCCGCGCCTCGCGCGCGATCGTCCACTGCTCGGCCGGGCGCGTCTTCAGCATCATGCGGACGTTGACCGAGCTGTCGCCGAACCGCTCGACGCCGGGGACCTCGGGCGGGTCGATGAGCTTCGGCCCGCAGGCCGGGTCCTTGTACATCTCCTGGCCGACCTCGCGGAGCACGGACATGACCCGGTCGACGTCCTCCTTGTAGGCGACGCCGATCTCGAGCACGGCGCGCGACCAGCCCTTGGTCATGTTCGTCACCCGCTGGACGCTGCCGTTCGGGATGAAGTGGACCTTGCCCTCGATGTCGCGGAGGACCGTGAGGCGGAGCGTGATCCGCTCGACGACGCCGCCGACGTCGCCGATCTGGATGACGTCGCCGATCTTGTACTGGTTCTCGAGGAGCATGAAGAAGCCGGCGAAGAAGTCGCGGATGAGGGTCTGGGCGCCGAAGGCGAGCGCCAGACCGGCGACGCCGGCCGAGGCGATGATCGGCGTCACGTCGACCGAGAGCTGCTTCAGCATGTAGATCCCGGCGACGACCCAGACGATCCCGGTCCACGTCGCCTTGAAGACCTGGAAGAGCGTATGCGCGCGCTGCTCGCGCTCGACCGCGCCCTCGGGGTCGCCGTCCTCGCGGACGCGCTTGACGATCCGCTGCCCGACGTAACGCCCCGCCCGCACGAGGTAGAGGGCGACGATCGGGATGATGATGAGGCTCAGCGTCGAGAAGAGCGCGGTCCGCCACAGGACCGAGCGGCGGAGCGCCCGGGTGTGGCCGATCTCGCCGGCTAAGAAGCGTCGCTCGGCGGCCTCGGACGACGGGCGGTCCTCGGGTGCGAGGGCCGCGAGCGCCTCGTCCGACCGTCCCGTCAGGCGCTCGACCTCGCGCTTGACGCTCTCCTCCTTCGCCCCGAGCGCGCCGAGCTCGTCCTGGTGAAGCCCCTTGTCGGCGTCGATGCCGGCGCGCGAGAGCCGGTGCTCGAGCTCGCGGATCCAGGTCTCGACGCCGAGCACGCGCATGCGCGCCTCGAAGATCCGGTCGACCGCGGCCTCGAGCCCGTCGGGGGGGATGGCCTCCGGGGCCGGCGGCTCGCGGTTGGCGGCCTTGAGCGCCGCCAGCGCCTTCTCGTCCGTCGGCGACACGAGGCCGGTGCGGATGCGCACGTCGGCGGCCTCGGCCCGAAGCCACACGAGCTGCTCGCGTCCGAGGGGGATGAGCGCCGTCGCGACCTTCCGCTCGTCCTCGACGAGGCGGATGAGCCGCTGGGTGATGGCCCGCCGCTGGGCCAGGTTCTGGAGCTTGCGCTCGAGGTCGAAGAGGTCCCCGTAGTAGGTCTTGAGGACGTCGGTCAGCTCCTCCGCCCGCTCGGAGCGGAAGAAGGAGAGGGCGACCTCGATCCAGGAGTCGGTCTCCTCGATCCTCCGGAGGATCTCCTGCTCGGTCCGCTTCTTCTCGGCGTCGGAGAGGGTCGTCGCCGCCGCCCGCTCGAAGCGGGACTCGAGCTGGGCGCGCTCGCGCAGGGCGTCGAGCTTGCGGCCGGCGATGCCGAGGGCCTCGGTGAGGGCGGCCTGGAGCCGTTGCTGGTCGGCTTCCCAGCGCTCGACCGCCGCGGTCCGGTCGCGGAGCGCGACCTCGCGGCGGCGGAGGTCCGTGAGGCCGGTCTCGAGCTCGACGGTCCGCTGGCGGCGCAGGACCTCGGCGACGCCCGCCGGCAGCGCCTCGCGGGCGAGGGCGCCCGAGCCGACGCGCCCCTCGAGCTCGAGGGCCGCCCCGTAGGCGCGGTGGGCCCGGTCGATCGCGGCCGAGTGGCCGGCGGCGAGCGCCTCGACGAGGGCCGCCTCGCGGCGGATGGCCTCGAGCAGGGCCGTCCGCTCGCGCGCCCGCTCCTCGAGGACGCGCACGCGGCTCGCGAGCATGTTCTGGCGGGCCTCGATCCCGGCGGCGAGCGAGGAGGCGGCGGGCGCGGCCCCGCTGCCCGCGCCCGCGCCCGCGCCCGGCGCCAGGCCCGGGCCGGCGGACGCGCCCGGGCTCGGGGCGGCGGCGCCCTCGGGCGTGACGGGGGCCGGAGGCTCGCGCCCGGCCGCGCGGTAGAGGGACTCGGCGATGCGGCGGCGCTCGTCCGGGTTCTGCTGGCGGGCGCGCCGGTAGATCGGGTCCTCGAGCGCCCGGAGCCGGGCCTCGGCCTCGCGGCGCGCCGCCTCGGCCGCGTCGAGCTGCGACCGGGCGACGGCGAGGTCGGCCTCGTCCTTCGCCAGCTTGGCGACGGCGTCCTCGAACCGGGCGACGACCTGCGGCGTCTCGAGGGCCTCGACCTCGCGGGTCCAGCGGGCGTTCTCGCGCGCCGACTCGTAGGCCTCGCGAAGGCCCTTCAGCCGGTCGCGCTCGACCTTCTCGGCCGTGCGGGCGTCCTGGGCCTGCTGCCCGGCCTTCTCGCTCCGGGTCTTCGCGGCCTCGCGGGCGGCCCGCGCCTCGGCGACGGTCGCGGCGGCGGCCCGGCGCGAGGCGGCGAGGGCCTCGGGCTCGGCCTGGCTCGGGAGCGGGTCGGGCGGCAGCTTGCCCTCCGCCTTGAGCCGGCCGACGGCCTCGGCGTGGACGAGCGTGCGGAGGAGGTGGTCGTCGAGGGCGGCGGCCTCCTTCTCGGCCTCCGTCGCGCGCTCGCCGAGGACGGTGACGCCGGCCTTGAGGGCGTCGATCTGGGCGGCCCGGCGCCCGTGGAACGCGGCGATCGCGCCGGCGAGCTTCCAGGCCTTCTCGGCCGCGCGCACGCGCGCGACCGTGCCCTCGAGCGCGATCTGGTCCGGGTTCGGGGCGGCGGCGCGCTCGAAGGCGGCCTCGGCGGCGGCGACCGCGGCCTGGGCGTCGCGGAACGCCTTCCGCTTCTTGTCCACCTCGGCCGCCAGGCGCTCGCGCTCCCCCTCGAGGGCGGCGAGCCGCGCCGAGAGCGCCCCCGGGTCCTTGTCGGCGACCTCCTTCTCGATGGCCTCGCGGCGCTGCGCCTCGCGCGCCGCCTCGACGGCCGCCGCATGGCGCCCCTCGGCCTCGCGGAGGGCGACCTTCTCCTGCTCGATGCGGGCCGGGAGCGCGCGGACGGCGTCCGCCAGGCGCTCCGTCTCGGCCACCCAGCCCTTGCGGACCTCCGCGAGCTGACCCAGGCGCTCGGCCAGCTTCGCCGGATCGAGCCCGGCCGGCGCGGCCTCGGCGGCGAGGCGGCCCGCCGCGACCCGGCGGCGCGTCTCGTTGGCCACGGGCTGGAGCTCGCCGATCGCCGTCTCGAGGGCCTTCAGGGCCGCGCGCCCGGCCTCGATCCGCTTCTGCCGCGCCTCGAGGAGGCCGCGGTACTCGTCGATGAGCCGGACCCGCTCGCGGAACGCGTCCCGGCGCGCGGCCGCGCGGTCCTCGGCGGCCTTGGCGATCGCCGCCGCGGACGCGCCCTCGGGCGGCGGCGGCGGGGTCTCGTCGGGCGGGGCGGCGGCGGCGACCTGGGCGCGGCGCGTCTCGACGATCTCGGCGCCGGCGGCGATGGCGTAGGCCTCGGCCTCGTAGGCCTTCTCGGCGTCGGCCAGCCGGGCGACGAGCGTGCGGGCGCGCTCGAGGAGCGCGTCGTCCGCCAGGGTCGTCAGGTCCGCGGGCGCGGCCGGGGCGTCATCGGCGCGCGCCGGCGTCGCGACCGGGCCGGGCGCGGCGAGGGCCGCGGCCAGGGCCGCGGCGAAGGCGATGGCGGCTAGGGCGGCGCGAGCTCGGCGTCGTGGCATGGCGGCTTCCCCGCTCGTCCGGTGGGCTGGCTTTCGCGGGCGGACGGACGTGGCGTGACGCCGGCCCGCGCGAACGTAGAGCAGAGTATCATCACCCCGGCGTCAGATCAAACCTCTTTCGGGGGAACTGGCCGTGGATGCGCTCCAGTCGGCTTCGGCCGAGCTGTACGCGATCGCCCTCGCCTATCCGGGCGCCGTCCTCGACACGCCGTGGGGCGAGAGGGTCGTCAAGGTGGCGAAGCGGATCTTCGTCTTCGCCGGGGTCCACGAGGGGCGCCTGCGCGTCACCTGCAAGCTGCCGCGGACGCGCGACGCCGCGATGCTGCTGCCCTTCGCCTCGCCGACGGGCTACAACCTCGGGCCGCACGGCTGGGTGACGGCCACGTTCGAGGCGGGCGACGACCCGCCCGTCGGCCTGCTGGCCGCCTGGATCGACGAGAGCTACCGGGCCGTGGCGCCGAAGAAGCTCGTGGCGCTGCTCGATGCGGCGTCGCCGGCGAAGGAGACGGCTTCGAGGTCCAGGTCGAAGCCGAGGGCGGCGAGGAAGAAGCGCGGCGGCGCGGCGACGCGGAAGAAGCGGCCATAAGCCCGTGCGGCTGCCCGCCAGCCTGCGCGCCCTCCGCCGGCGCGACCTCCGCCTCTACTTCGCGGGGCAGACGATCTCGCTCGTCGGGACGTGGATGCAGTCCGTCGCCCAGGGCTGGCTCGTCTACCGCCTCACGGGGTCGTCCGAGCTGCTGGGGCTCGTCGCCTTCGCCGGCCAGGCGCCCGTCCTCGTGCTGGCGCCGTTCGCGGGCGCCCTGGCGGACCGCCTCCCGCGGCGCGGCCTGGCGCTCGTCACCCAGAGCGTGGCGCTCGCCCAGGCGGCGACGCTCGCGGCGCTCGTGCTGACGGGGCGGGTCGAGGTCTGGCACCTCATCGCCCTCGCGACCCTGCTCGGGACGATCATGGCGGTCGACATCCCGACGCGGCAGGCCTACCTGACCGACATGGCGGGCGAGGACCTGCAGAACGCCATCGCCCTCAACTCGACCCTCGTGAACGCGGCCCGCATGGTGGGCCCGGCGCTCGCGGGCGTGCTCGTCGCCCGCGTGGGCGAGGGGCCGTGCTTCCTCATCAACGCGGCGACGTTCCTGCCGGTGATCGCCGCCCTCGCCCTCGCGCGCGCCGCCTCGACGCGCGCCGCCCGGGCCGGGCGCGGGCATCTGCTCGAGGGCCTGCGCTACGCGCGGCGCACGACGCACGCGCGGGCGCTGCTGCTGCTCATGGCCCTCGCCTCGTTCGCGGGCCTGCCGTACGCCGTGCTCATGCCCGTCTTCGCCCGCGACGTGCTCCACGGCGGCCCCGAGCTGCTGGGCCGCCTGCTCGCGGTCGCCGGCCTCGGCGCGCTCGTCGGGGCGGCGGGGCTCCTCGGGGTCGAGGGGCTGCCGGGGCTCGGGCGCCGCGTCGCCTGCGGGTCGACGGTCTTCGCGCTCGGCCTCGCCGGCCTCGCCCTCTCGGACCGGCCGCTCCCGGCGGGCGTCTCGCTCTTCTTCGCCGGCCTCGGCTTCATCACGCAGGCGAGCGCCTCGAACACCCTCCTCCAGACGCTCGCGCCGCCCGAGCTGCGCGGCCGCGTCATGGGCCTCTACACGACGGCCTTCATAGGCCTCGCCCCGATCGGCGGCCTGATCCTCGGCTCGGCGGCCGAGCGCTTCGGGCCGCGGGCCGCCGTCCTCACCGGGGCGGCGGCGCTGCTGGCGGGAAGCGTCGCCTTCCACCTGCGGCTGCCGGCGCTGCGCCGGCGGGTCACCGCGGAGTACCCGCAGCTCTTCGAGTCGCCGGGCCGGTAGCCGCGTGCGTGTCGCGTGACGAGGTCGTGTCCCGTGCAGCCTAGTCCCGGTCCGGGCCGGACGAGCCCTCGCCCTGGCGGGGCGGGGGTTGCCGTTCCGGGCGCGCGCGCGCGGCCACGTCGTCCGGCAGCTCGCCGAGCCGGACGACGATCTCCTTCCGGCCCCCGTCGCGGTGGATCGCGATCTCGACCTCGCTCTCGGGGCGACGCGCGGCGATGCGGTTCCGGAGCGCGTTCGGGGAGTCGACGGCCTCCCCGTCGACGGCGAGGATCACGTCGCCCGCGCGCAGGCCGGCGCCGGCCGCCGGGCCGTCGTCGAGCACGCCGCCGACGAGCGCCCCGCGCGTGTCGGGGAGGCCCAGGCGGCGCGCCCGGTCGGAGTCGATCGCCTGGATGGAGACGCCGAGCCAGCCGCGACGGACGCGGCCGCCCGCGATGAGCTGGTCGGCGACGGCGCGCGCCATGTCGATCGGGATCGCGAAGCCGACGCCCTGGAAGCCGCCCGTGCGGCTCGCGATCGCCGTGTTGATCGCGATCACGCGCCCGCGCAGGTCGACGAGCGGGCCGCCCGAGTTGCCGGGGTTGATCGCCGCGTCCGTCTGGATGAAGTCCTCGTAGTCGCTGATCCCGACGCCGGCGCGGCCGATCCCGCTGACGATGCCGGCCGTCACCGTCTGCTTCAGGCCGAAGGGGCTGCCGATCGCGACGACCCAGTCGCCGACCGCGACCTCGCTCGAGCGCCCGAGCTCGGCCGGGAGCAGGTCGCCGGCCGCGACCGCGTCGACGCGGAGCACGGCCAGGTCCGTCTTCGGGTCGAGGCCGACGACGCGCGCCGGCAGCTCGCGCCCCTCGGCGGTGCGGACCTCGATGCGGTCGGCGCCGCGGACGACGTGGTGGTTCGTGAGGATGTAGCCGTCGGCGGAGTAGACGACGCCCGAGCCTTCGCCGGTCTGCGGGATCCGCCGCGCGCCCCGCGCCTCTCCGCCGTCGTCCCCGAAGGGGAGCGGGAAGGAAGGATGGAAGGAGTCGAGCTCGGCCGCCGCGATCTCGCCCGTCGCCCGGATGTTGACGACCGACGGGCTCACGAGGCGGGCGACCGCCCGGAAGGCCCGCGAGAAGCTCTCGAGCTGGTCGAGGCTCGCGGCGAGGTCCTCCTTGAGCGCCGCCCGGGCCTCCGCCCGCTCGCGGCGCGCGCGCTCGGCCGCCTGCACGGCCCGGGCGGCGGCGGCGGCGCCCTCCGCCTCGGCTTCCTGGGCCCGCAGGTACTGCGTCGTCCCGAGCGCGCCGGCGCCCGCCGCCGCCAGCAAGAGGGCCGCCACGAGCGCCGCGACCCGGGGCGATCGTTCCCGTCGCCATCCCGTGCTCGCCATGTCTCCGCTACCTCCCGGTGCTTGTTCCATCGACCTCTCCGACGTCCGCCCCCTCGTCTCGCTTCACCGCCCGCGGGCAGATCGCTAAGATTCCCTCAGGTTGGCAGGGCGGGAGACGAAAGGGAAGAGGCAGAAAGAGGCGCCCATGCAGCACGTGAAGCAGCTCTCCTTCTTCATCCCCAACCGGCTCGGGGCGCTCCAGCGGATCCTCGCGAAGCTCGACGAGCAGCCGGTCCGGATCTGCGCGATCTCGATCCTCGACGCCGCCGACCATGCGGTCGTCCGCCTCATCGTGAACCGCCCCGCCCCGGCCATGACGGCCCTCATCGAGCAGGGCGTCCCGGTCTTCGAGTCCGAGCTGCTGGGGGTCGCCCTCCGGCCGGACCGCCCGGAGATCGGGATCCGGCGGGTGCTCGCCGCGCTCCTCGCCGCCGAGGTGAAGGTCGAGTACGTGTACGCGTTGATCGTGCGGGTCGCCGGCCGGCCGATCGTGGCGCTGCACGTCGACGACCCGGAGCTCGCGGGCAAGGTCCTGACCGACCTCGGGCTCGGCCTCGTCGGGCAGGACGAGCTGGCCTGGGACGACGTCGGGTAGGCGCTCCGGGGCGGTTCGCGGGGTGCGATGCACGGGCGCCGCCCGGCGGTGGATACATCGTTGTCTATGCGATCCACCACGCCCGTCGCCGCGATCCTCGCGCTCGCGCTCGCCCTCGCCGTGGCCGTCGCGCCCGTCGCCTGCAGCGGGAGCGGCGGGGGAGGGCGCTTCGCGCCCGGGTCGGCCGTCGCTCCGCCGGCCACGGGCTCGGGCTCGGGCCCGGCCCCGGGCTCGCCGGCGGCGCCGGCCGCGCCGCCCGACGTCGATGCCGAGGGCGCGATCGCCGTTCACTCCGGGCCGACCCCGTGCCTCCACTGGACGGCCGCAGGCGGCGCCGGCACGACCTACGCGCTCACCGGGGCCGAGGCGACGCGCCTCCACGCCGACCTCGCCGTCGCCGACCACCCCGTCCACGTGACGGGGCGCTTCTCGGGCGCGGGCTGCGCGGCGGCGCCGGGGCTCGAGGTCATCGGGTACACGTTCGACGTCTACGCGGCCAGGCCGGTCGCGCCCGGCGTCACGTGGCGCACGCGCCGCTTCGACCGGCTCTTCGGGTCGACCCAGACCGTGAACGTCGTCGACGTCGACCTGCGCAACCCGGGCGTGACGGTCCGGCCCGTCGCGAGGCCGGCCGGCGCGGGCGGCCGCGTCACGAGCCGGCTGGCGCGCGACGCCGGCGCGGCCGCGGCCGTGAACGGGGGCTACTTCGACGGGAGCGCGAACCCGACGGGCCTCCTCAAGATCGAGGGCCGGCTCCTCGCCTCGAACCCGACCTCGCGGCCGCCGCGCTCGGCCGTCGGCTTCGGGCCGAACGGCCTCGTCCTCATCGAGCGCATCCCGGGCGGCGACCCCTGGCCGGCGGCGCGCTCGGCGCTCGGCGCCGGGCCCAACCTGGTGACGGCCGGACGCCCCGACGTGACGCGGGCGGCCGAGGGCATGGTCGCCTCGCTCGGGAACCGCCACCCGCGGACGGCCGTCGGCACGCGTCCCGGCGGCTTCCTCGTCCTCGTCGCCGTCGACGGCCGCACGGCCGCCGGCGCCGGCGTCACGCTCGACGAGCTCGCCCGCCTCCTCGTCCAGCTCGGCTGCGACCGGGCGCTGAACCTCGACGGGGGCGGCTCGACGACGATGGTCGTGCGCGGCCAGCCCTTCGACGGCGTCGTCAACCACCCGAGCGACAACGGCCGCGCCGACCACCTCGGCGAGCGGCGCGTGGCGAACATCGTGGCGGTCTTCTCGAACTGACCGGAAGTGAGCAAGAAACGCTCACCTGAGGCCTTCTCGACGTCGATGGGGCCTCAAGTGAGCGAAAGATGCTCACTTGCGGGCTACTCGGAGAGGGGCGAGCGGCCGAGGTCGACCCCGCCGTCGATCGCCCAGATCGCGCCCGTCACCCAGTCGCCCGCCGGGGAGGCGAGGAAGACGGCGACGTTCGCGACCTCCTCCGCGCGCCCGAAGCGGCCGAGCGGGACGAAGCGCCAGGCGCGGTCGCCCGCGCCCTCGGCGCCTTCGGCCGCGACCTCGGCGCCGAGCTGGAACGCCTTCGCCGCGCCCTCCGTGAAGATCGGGCCGGGCGCGATGGCGTTGACCGTCACGTTGAACGGCGCCCACTCGGCCGCGAGCGTCCGCGTCATGGCGTCGATCCCGGCCTTGGCGGCGGTCGCGTGGACCATGCCGGGGAAGCCGCGGCGCTGGAGCGTCGCCGTGATGTTGATCACGCGGCCCGAGCGCCGCTCGACCATGCGGCGGCCGGCGGCCCGCGAGCAGTAGAAGGTGCCGTCGAGGTCGATCCCGCGGACGGCCGCCCAGCCGTTGTCGGAGAGGGCGAGCGCCGGGCAGAAGAAGTTGCCGGCGGCGTTGTTGACGAGGATCGAGACGGGGCCGAGCTCCCTCTCCGTCCGCTCGACCATGGCCTCGACGCGCGCGCTGTCGCGCACGTCGACCTCGACCGCGAGGGTCGCGACCCCGTGCCGGGCGGCGATCTCGCGCGCGGCCGGCTCCACGTGCTCGGGCTTGCGGCTGGCGACGGCCACGCGCGCCCCGGCGGCGGCCAGGCCCTCGGCGATGGCGCGCCCGATCCCCGTGCCGCCGCCCGTGACGAGGGCGACGCGGCCGTCGAGGATCCCGCGCGCGAAGATCACGAGGCCCGCCCGTCGCCCGGCCCCGCGTCCTCCTCGTCGGCGAGCCGGTCGCCGCACACGTCGGCGACCGTCCGCCCGCGCGCCGCGCGGATCCGCGTCATGCGCTTCTCGAACTGGGAGGTCGCGAAGCCTAAGAACTCGTCGACGGCGAGGCCGAACGGCAGGACCTCGTAGCGCGCGAACATCTCCGTGATCGTGCCGAGCGCCGGCTCGAGCAGCTCGGCCATGCGCCGCTCGATGGCCCCGGCGACCGGCTCGCCGTGCTCGGCGACGAGGCGCGAGAGCAGGAAGACGCCGTAGGCGAGGTGCCGCGACTCGTCGCGCTTCAGGTAGGCGACGACCTGCTGCATGCCGGGCAGGATCCGGTTGCGCGCGAGCGTCGCGTGGTAGGCGTGATAGCCCGTCTCGGCCAGGACGCCCTCGACGATCATGTTGTACGTCGCCGAGGCCTCGGCCTGGGCGACCGGCGAGCGGTCCGTCCCCAGGCGCCCGAGCGCGCGCGGCAGCTCGTCGCAGAAGATCCGCTCGTAGGAGGGCGAGAGGAAGCGGCGCAGGTCGCCCGCCCCGAGGCCATCCGCGCCGGCGACCTCGTCGAGGAAGCGCCGGAACGCCTCGACGTGCTTCGCCTCCTCGAAGAGGAACGAGGTGAGGTAGATCTCCTCCTCGAGCCGGCCCTCGGCCGCGATCGTCTGGATCAGCGGGAGGAGGTCGAGCGTCACCGACTCCTCGCCCCCGAGGAAGAGGGAGGAGAGGTTCAGGAGGACCTCGCGCTCGAGCGGCTCCAGCCGGCGCCAGTCGTCGATGTCGCGCCGGAAGTCGATGTCGCGCGGGTCCCAGACGCCGAGCTTCTTCGCCTTGTGCCAGAGGCGCATGGGCGGGAGCGAGTGGTCGAGACCCCTGCGGGTGAGCGTCTGGAGCTCTCGTTCGAGGAGCATGGCGGCCCTCCGTCCTGGAAGCGGGTATTATAGCCGCCCCCGGAACGGAGGAGGGAGTGAAGCCATGCTGAAGCTCTACTACGCGCCCCAGACCCGATCGCACCGGCCGCGCTGGCTGCTCGAGGAGCTGGGCGTGCCGCACGAGCTCGTGCGCATGAACCCCGGGGACGCGACGCCCGAGTACGTGGCGAGCGTGCACCCGCTCGGGGCCGTGCCGGCGCTCGACGACGACGGCCTCGTCCTCTTCGAGTCGGGCGCGATCTGCGCCTACCTCGCCGACCGGTTCGAGGCGAAGGGCCTCGCGCCCGCGCCCGGGACGCGCGAGCGCGGCGAGTACTACAAGTGGCTGTTCTTCGCGGCCGTGACGCTCGACCGGTCGATCATCACCTGCGTCGTCCACACGGTCATGCTGCCCGAGGAGGAGCGCTCGAAGGAGCTCGCCGAGAAGTCGCGCGCCGACTTCGTCGAGGACCAGGCGCCGGCGCTCGAGCGGGCGCTCGCCGACGGCCGCGAGTTCCTGCTGGGAGCGCAGTTCACCGCGGCCGACGTCATGGTCGGGTCGCTCGTCGGGATCGCGCGCCTCCTCGGCATGCTCGAGGGCTTCCCGAAGCTCGAAGCCTACGCGAAGCGCGTGAGCTCGCGGCCCGCGAACAAGAGAGCCCGGGCGGACTAGCGGACTGGACGACAGGGAGCCTGGACGTCGCCTCCGTGTCTTTTCTCTTGCAAATGTTACACACTCGTATAAATTAGTCCCCATGGCCCGGCCGCGCAGCCAACCGAGAGGGGACGCCACCGCCCGCGCCCTCCTCGAGGCCGCCCGCGCCGAGTTCGCGCGGCGCGGGTTCGCCGGCGCGTCCGTCCGGACGATCGCGCGCCGCGCGCGCGCGAACCCGGCGCTCGTCCGCTATCACTTCGGGTCCAAGGCGGGGCTCCACGCGAAGGTGCTGGAGGTCGCGCTCGGGCGCCTGCGCGAGCGGCTCGTGGGCGCGCTCCTCGCCGAGACGACCCTCGCCGGCCGGGCGCGCGCCGTCGTGTCCGCGTACCTCGACCACCTGGCCGCCGACCGCGACCTCCCGCGGCTCATCCAGCGCGCGCTCCTCGACCGCGACCGGCGCGGGCTGGCCGCCGTCTTGGCCGGGCTCGCCCCGCTCGTCGCGGCGGCGCGCTTCGCGGCGGCGGCGCCGCCGCCCCCCGGGGTCGAGGACGCCGCCCTCTCGCTCTTCGGCGCGGCCATCGCGCCCTTCCTCTACGCCCCGCTCGTCTCGGGGCTGCTCGGGATCGATGTCGAGGCGCCGGCGTTCATCGCGCGCCGGCGCCGCCACCTGGAAGCGCTCGTCGATGCGCTCGCGGAGGACCTGCTCCCATGACCGTGAGGATCGCCGACCCCGTCGCCGTGGGCTCGATCCGCCTCCGGAACCGCCTCTACCGGGCGCCCGTGCTCGAGGGCGCGGGCGGCGCGCCCGACCCGGCGGCGGAGTACGCGCGCCACTTCGTCGCCAACGCCCGCGCCGGCGTCGGCCTCATCGTCCAGGGCAACACGATCGTCGTGCCCGAGGGCCGGACGTCGCCGGGCATGACCGCCGTCCGCGACCGGGCGACGATCCTCGCCCTCCGGCCCGTCACCGAGGCCGTCCACGAGGCCGGCGCGCGGATCGTCCTCCAGGTCGGCCACGGCGGCATCTTCTCGATCGAGGCCTGGCACCGCGAGCACGCGCGCGCGCGCCGCGCCCCGCCCCTCGCCCCGAGCCCGCTCCCGGTCTGGCTCCGCCCCCTTCACGGCGGCGTCCACGTGCCCTCGACGGACGAGGTCGCGGCCCTCGTCGCCCGCTTCGGCGCGGTCGCCGCCTGGGCGCGCGAGGCCGGCTACGACGGCGTCCAGCTCGCGGCCTCGAACGCGAAGCTCCTCCACCAGTTCCTGAGCGCGACGTACAACCGCCGCCGCGACCGCTACGGCGGGGACATCGAGGGCAGGGCGCGCATCCTGGTCGAGATCCGCGAGGCGATCGCGCGCGCGGCCGGCCGCGACTACCCCGTCCTCCTCAAGTACGCGGCGGTCGAGGAGGCGACCTGGCTCGCGCGCGGGATCCCCCTCGAGGAGGGGCTGGCCGTCGCCCGCCTGGCCGAGCGCGCCGGCTTCGCCGCGCTCACGCCGGTCGCCGCCGACGCCCTCCCCAACACGGCCATCTGCCGCGGCGACTTCCCGGGCGAGTCGTTCCGCAACCCGCGCCTGCGCGAGCTGCTCGGGCGGGCCATGGGCGGGCGCGTCGCCCTCCTCGGGACGGCGGCCGCCATGTGGCTCGCGGCCCGTCGCTACCCGTTCTCGCCCGTCTGGAACCGGCCGGTCTTCGCCGCCGTCAAGGCCGCCGTCTCGCTGCCCGTCTTCGCCGTCGGGGGCATCCGCACGCCCGCCGAGGCGGCGGCGATCCTCGCCCGCGGCGAGGCCGACCTCGTCGGCATCGGTCGCCCGTTCTACGCGGAGCCCGACCTCGCGCGCCGCTTCCTGGCCGCGGCGGCCGGCGCCGAGGGGAAAGGGGCGCCGGCCTTCGAGCCGCTCCGCTGCGAGAGCTGCAACCGCTGCGTCGTCCCACAGATGCTGGGGCTTCCGGGGGTCTGCTACAACCCGCGCGGGCACGCGCGCGCGCCCGTCGTCCACGCCGGTTGAATAAATACCGGCTTCCCTTTTCGGAACCGCATCGCTAGCATGGGCGTTCATCTCGCGACCGGGGTGGGAAGACCCGGGAAAGGGAACCCAAAGGGAGGATCGCAGAGATGAACGCGAAGACCATCGGCACCTTCATGGCGGGCGGAGCGGCGCTCGCGGGCGCGCTCGTCGCGCTGCTCGCCGCGCCGGCGCAGGCCCGGGCCGACGAGGACATAAACGCCTGGGGCAAGCCCGACTTCGAGGGCGGCGACGCGGCCAAGGTCGCGATCTGGCGCGACGACGACGGCTGGCACATCCGCTTCACGACCGCCGGGAAGCAGCGTCAGTACACAGGCTTCATCGGGACCCCGGACGGGCACTTCACCGACGTGACCTTCGTCCGCAAGGAGCGCGGCGACTGGGCCCGGATCAACGCCGCCGAGAAGCGGCTCACGTTCGACGTCAGCGTCAAGGGCGGAGTCGACGGCTTCGACTTCCGCTCGCACAGCACCGAGTTCCGGTTCCACGTGACGATCGACGGGCGCGAGGTGCCGGATCGCGTCCTCATCGGCAAGAACAACCGCAACCCCTCGAAGATCCCCTTCGTCCTGACGAAGTGGGAGAGCCACCCGCGCGGCGACGGTCCCGGGAAGGGCCCCGGCCCCGGCCCCGGCGCCGGCCCCGACCATCCCCCCGGCAAGGGCGGCGGCGCCGGCCCGGCGCGCGGCGACGGCCCGGACGAGGACATCAACGCCTGGGGCAAGCCCGACTTCGAGCGGGGCGACGCCTTCAAGGTCGCGCTCTGGCGCGACGGCGACGGCTGGCACCTGCGCTGGACGACGGCCGGCAAGAAGCGCCACTTCACGGGCTGGGTCGGCACGCCGGACGGCCAGTTCACGAACGTCGACTTCGTCCGCAAGGACCGCCGCGACTGGGCGCGCGTGAACGGCGCCGAGAAGCGGCTCGTCTTCGACACGGTGACCGAGGGCGGGATCGACGGCTTCGACTTCCGCTCGAACAGCGAGCACTTCACGTTCGCGATCTGGATCGACGGGAAGGAGGAGCGCGACCGGGTCTTCATCGGCGCGAACAACCGCAACCCGTCGCGGATCCCGTTCATCCTGACCAAGTGGGAGAGCCACCCGCGTGGCAAGTGAGGCTCGGTGAGAGCCGGGCGGAGAGAGAGAGGAAGAACATGACGAGACGGACCATCCTGACGGCCGCCGCGCTCGCGGCCGCGCTCCTCGTCGGGGCGACGACGGCCGCGACGCCGGCGCGGGCGGACGAGGGCGCGACCAAGGAGGCCGCGGTCAAGGCCCTGAAGGACCTGGCCGCGGCGCTCGAGGCGCAGGACTTCGACAAGGCGCTGACGATCCTGCTCGGGCCCCCGGGCGTGCCGCCCGAGAAGCTCAAGGAAGGGGCCGGGAAGCTCATCGAGCGGAAGGAGATCTCGTCGAAGGGCGTCGACATCCTGGCCGACAAGGGGAAGTGGGGCTCGGGCGAGGAGGTCTTCGGCGCCGACAAGCTCAAGCGCTACGCGACGGCCCTCAAGGTCGAGAACTCGGTCTTCTACGGGCTCAAGCACGACAACGCGGAGGCCCTCTTCCTCTGGGAGAAGGACCACTTCCGCGTGGTCGACCTCGACAACATCGGGAAGCTCGAGTAACCGAGCGAGACAAGCCCCGGACACGGAGGACACGAGGATACGGAGATCACGGAGACGCGGCCGATGGCGACGTCTCCGTGATCTCCGTGTCCTCTTCTCTTCTCTTCTCTTCTCTTCTCTTCTGGGCGTCTCTTCTCTCGTTCGTCGTCAGCGCAGGCGCAGCTCGATCCCCTGGATCTGCATCCCGGGCGTGACGCTGAGCGGGATCTCCGCCGTCTGCCCGCCCTTCCGTGCGCGCAGGACGTAGTTCCCCGGATAGACGTCGACGAGCGCGTACGCGCCGTTCCCGCCCGAGCGGACCGAGCGGTTGCCGACGTCGTGCTCCTCGATCAGCTCGACGAGGGCGTTGCCCGCGGGGGCGGCGGCCGCGTCGAGGACGGTGCCGGCGACGCGCGCCGCCGGCTCGAGGAGGACGTCCATGGTGCGCGTCTCGCCGGCCGAGAGCCGGAGCGGGAGGCGGACGACGTTCCGCTCGGCGCGCGCGAAGAGCTCGAGGTCGCCGGGCGGCAGGCGTCCGATCCGGAACTTGCCGGCCGGGTCGGCCTCGAGCGAGCCCCAGCCACGGCCCTGGCGGTCGTAGATGCCGACCGAGGCCCCGCCCGCGGGCGAGCCGCTGGGCAGGAGGATCTGGCCCTCGACGCGCGCCCCCGACTCGAGGACGAACGCGAGGTCGCGCGGGCCGTCGCCCTCGACGACGTCGACGTCGATCGGGTCCGGGCGCACGAACAGCTCGGGCGGCTCGAGGTGGACGCGGTAGGTGCCGTCGAGCAGCGCCCGGACCTCGAAGCGGCCCTCGCCGTCCGTCCTCGTCTCGCCCGCGAACGTGAACCCGAGGGCCGAGGCCTTGATGTGGGCGCCCTTCACCGGGCGGCCCTCCGCGTCCACGACGGCGCCGGCGATCTCGCCGCCCGGGTCGAGGATGAGGTCGGCGCGGCGCCGCTCGCCGGCCGCGAGCTCGAGCTCGGCGGTCGCGCCGATGGCGTCGCCGTCCGCGGCGGCGCGCGCCGCCGCCTTGGGATCGGCGGGCATGGCGACGATCTGGTAGCGGCCGGCGGGGAGGCCCGGGAAGTGGAAGCTGCCGGCGTCGGCCTTCATGTTCCGGAGGCGCCGCCCCCGGGCGTCCTGGAGGGAGACGACCGTCGGCACCGGCGCGCCCTCGACGCCGAGCGTCGCGCCCTCGACGATGCCGCCGGCCGCGAGGCGGACGACGATGCCGTCGGCGCGGCCGGCGATCCCGCCCTCGCCCTCGACGACGGGGACCGTCACGTTCAGCGGCTTCGCGGGCAGGTAGCGGTCGTCCTGGACGACGAGCGTGTTGCGGCCGGGGCGGGCGCCCTGGATCAGGAACGCGCCGTCCGCGCCCGTCTTCGTCGAGATGTTCCCGAACGCGCCGCCGCGCCGGATCGAGACGCGGGCGCCGGCGACGGGTTCGTCCATCTCGTCGATCACGCGGCCGGCGACGATCCCGGCCGGCTTGAGCGCGATCTCGACCCCATCGCGGCGCTCGCCCGGCGCGAGGTCGACCGGGTACCCCGGGGTGCCGTCCAGGAACCCTCCCGCGCGGGCCGTCAGGCGGTAGCGGCCGCCGCGCAGGTCGTCCAGGCGGAAGCGCCCCTCGGGGTCGGTGCGCCCCTCCTTCCAGACCTTGCGGCCGGCCTGGAGGCGGAGCCGCGCGCCCTCGATCGGCGCCCCGTCCGTGTCCACGACCCGGCCGGAGAGGGAGGCGGGGGGCTCGGGCGGCGGCTTCTCGGCGGCCGCCTCGGCCTCCCGGGCGCGGGCGGCCGCCTCGCGCGCGCGATCGGAGTCGCGCTTGCCGGGCGTCGCCGACGACGGCGACGGCTTCTTGCCGGACACGGAGAAGGGATCGGAGGTCACGGAGGGCGCAGAGGGTCTTCCTTCCTCGCCCGGCGTCTCCGATGTCGCGGAGCCGCTCCGTGAACCCTGGGCTCTCCCGTTCTTCTCCGTGTCAAGAAGACCATCGTCCGCCGGTCCCGCGCCGGCGCCCCTCGCCAGGACCTCCGTGGCCTCCGTGGCCGGGACTCCCTGGTGCGCGCTAGCGGATGAGGCCGTCGCCTGGGTCGCGCGCCCCGCGGCGCGGCCGCCCGCCATGGCCGCCACGCACGCCAGCGCGACCGCGACGAGCAGGACGAGCGCCTGCGCGGGCGCGCCGCTGCTCGCCCGCGGCCGCGGCGCGAGCCTCTTCCGACCTTTCCCCCGGCCTTTCGGCATACCGTCTGCATAAGAGTAAGGGTCGGAAGGCCGCCGCGTCAACCGATCACCCACGGATTCGATGCCCTGGCCGGTCCGGTGGCGATCCGGGGGCCGGACCCTGCCCGGCGCCGGGGCTACCTCGCGACCGTCGCCGCGAACTCCACGTAGGTGAGCGGCCGCTCGAGCAGCTCGTTGACGGCGGCCATGCCCGAGTCGACGTCGCGCGTCGCGTTCAGGGCGTGGCGGAAGCGGCGGATCAGGCGGTCGAGCGTCGCCTCCGGAGACGGGTTGCGGTACGCGGCCTCGAGCTCCCGGGGGTCCATGGCTGCCTCCTTCCTCGGCGGGCGCGTCCCGCCCGCCGTTCCCTCGGTCTCGCGGGCCGGCGGACCGTTACGCGGCGCGGCTCCGCGCCTGACCGGGTCCCGGGGAGACGGCCGGCGCCTCCGCCTCGGTCTTCGCCGGCGCGTGCCCCCTTCCGTGGCTCAGGTAGAGCGCCGCCGCCACGAGCGCGATGCCGACCGCGAGGTAGAGGTGGTCGAGCGAGCCGCGAACGCGATCCCGACGCTCGCGACGACGGCGACGATGACGAGCCGCCGGCTCTCCCAGAGCGTGCGCTCGAAGGAGCCCTGGACGGGCGCGAACCGGACGCCCTCGACGAGCTGCGAGAGGGCCAGGACGGAGCCGGCGTTCGGCGTCCCGACGATGATGACCCGGTCCACGCGGCTCGCGCCGCTCCACGTGAGCTCGGGCAGCGACCCATCCTCCGGCAGGGGCTGGGAGCCGTAGCGGAGGTAGTAGCGGGCGACGAGCCCGCCCATCGAGTGGGCGACGATGTCCACCTGGACCGGCTCCTCCGTGCCGCGCCGGCGCTGGACGTGGGTGGACACCTCGTCGACCTTGGCCGCGAGTCGGGCCGCGTTCTCGGCCAGGTCGCGGCGCCAGTCGTAATCGAACTGGTAGCAGGTGTAGTGCTGCCCCTTGTAGTCCACCGCCCCGGACTCCCCGAGGGTCGAGTCGGCGTAGTCGCCGACGGCGAGCGTCAGCAGGATGTCGAAGTAGGCGCGGAGGACGAGCGGCAGGCCGAGGAGGTCCACCTTGAGCTCGGCCAGGACGCCGTCCGGGCGGACGCCGTCCTCGAGGGCGACGAGCGGCGCGCCCTCCCTCATGGGCAGGGCGAAGAGCCTCGCCCCCTCGGCGTCCTCGGGGTCGGCGTAGTCGCCCGAGAACGCGCCCCAGACGACGCGGCCGCTCCCGCCGTCCACGAGCCGCGAGCCCAGGATCCCCGGGATCAGGATCACGGGGTTGCGGTGGTCGCCGATCCTCTGGGCGGGCTCGTCGTAGATCGCGCGCAGGTCGGGCGCGTGCGCGACCGTCGTCGCGCAGCCGGGGCCCGGAGCGGCGAGCGCGGCCGCCCCGAGGGCGGCGAGCGCCGCCCCCGGGATCGTCCGCGGCTTCGGCCTTCGCCCGAGGGGGGGCATGGCGGCCTCCCTCACGCGCGCGCGGCCGCGGCCCGCTGGAGGCGGCGGCCGTCGATGTCGCTCTCCCCCGGCTCGGCGCGCGCCCCCGGCTCGCGCGCGGCCAGGATCCGGCCGATCAGGGCGTCGAGCGAGATCGCCCCGGGGCCGAAGGCGAGGACGAGGACGGCGGTGAGGAGGAAGAGGAACGGGTCCGCGCTCGTGAAGCCGTCGGGGCTGGCGACGATCTCCCGGACCGCCTCGGCGTGGGCGGTGATGTAGGCGACCGCCATCGTCCCGGCGACGGCCAGGGCGGCCGGCCGGGCGAGGAGGCCGGCCAGGAGCAGCAGCCCGCCCACGACCTCGGTCGTGCTGGCGAGGTAGGCGTTGAGCGTCGGCGCCGGGATCCCGAGGCTCGCGAAGAACCCGGCCGTGCCGGCGATGTCGGCGAGCTTGCCGCTCCCGGCGAGGAAGAGCTGGTAGCCGAAGTGGATCCGGATGACGGCGAGGAGAGGGCTGCGGACGAGGTCGGCGAGCGCCGTCGCCCGCCCGTAGATCCCCTTCGCCCGCGCGATCAGCGTGCTGGACATGAGGCGTGCCTCCTGTTCCTGTTCCTGGTCCTGTTCCTGGTCCTGTTCCTGTTCCTGGTCCCGGTCTCGGGGTTCGGTCCCACCCTGCGACACCATGCGGGCTCGTCCGGTGGGGGTGGGAATCGTTACGGGTTCGGTCGGGTGGGGGGGTGGGGGGCGGGGTGGGCGGGGGAGGGGCAGGGGAGGGGCAGGGGAGGCCCGGGGAGGCCGGGTGGCCGGGGCGGTCGGCGGAGCGCCCGCGAGATCGGGAGTCGAAGGGATGAAGGGTGGGCTACTCGCCGCCCTCGCCGCCGTCCCCGAACACCCTCTCCAGCGCCGCCCGCACCTTCGACCGCGCCCGGTGCAGCAGGACGCGCTGATTGCCCTCGGCGATCCCGAGCAGGCCGCAGACCTCCTCCGAGCCCAGGCCCTCGATGTCCCGGAGCGTCATGACCTCGCGCTGGCTCGGCGGAAGAGCGGCGATGGCGGCGGCGATGACGTCGCGCGTCTCCGCGTTCTCGAGCCGCGTCTCCGGCGACTCGCCCCAGCTCCTCGGGGGCGTGGCCCAGTGCCCCGGCCAGCGCGGATGGTCCGGCCCGAGGAAGCGGCTCGGGTCGACGGCGAGCTCATCCGGATCGTCGTCGCCCTCGCAGGCGCGCCCGGCGAGGGTCGAGAAGGGCACGCACCGCGCCTCGCGCGCGCCGCGCGTCCGGGCGCGGTTCGTCAGGATCCGGAAGAGCCACGTCTTGAGCGACGAGCGCCCCTCGAAGCGGTCCAGGCCCTGGCAGACGGCGAGCCACGTCTCCTGGGCGACCTCCTCGGCGACGTCGCGGCTCCTCGCGTACAGGCCCGCCACCCGGACCATCGAGGCGTGATGGCGCTCGACGAGCGTCGCGAACGCCGCCTCGTCCCCCCGCCTGAGCGCGTCGACGAGCATCTGCTCGTCGGATGCCACCGGCGTCTCGATCGCGTTCGCCACGGTATCCCCCCTCCCGTCCTCGGGGGCGGCGCCCCCGCGCAGCAGCTCGCCGACGAGCCCGTTGCAGCCCTTCAACGTGACCCCGCGGGCGCGGAGCCGGCGGAGCAGCGCGCTTCCGCGCGCGTCCACGAACGAGGCCCGCGCGAGGTCGAGCGTCACGTGCGCGCCGGCCCCGAGGGCCTGCTCGCACGCGCGCCCGAGCTCGTCGACCCACGGGCCCACCAGCTTGCCCTCCGCCCGCAGGGTCGCGGTCCCGTTCGCCGGCTCGTCCACGTCGATCCGGAGCATGCGTCCCTCGTCTTCGTCCTCGGGGGGCTCCGCCCCCCGAACGCCCCGCAGCGGAGCGCGCGGCCAGGATCCGTCCTCGGTCTCCGCGGGCTCGCTCGCTCGACCACGATCGCAAGGGTCGGGCCAGGGCGGCGGCAAGGGCCGCGGAGAGGGGCTAAAGCGTTGGGCGAGTCAGGGAACGGTCGGCAGAGGCGCGCGGTCGGGCCGGCGGCGCCGGCCACGGCCGGTCGTGGGCGTCACGAGGGGTCGTGGTCGCGGTCGCGGTCGCGGTCGCGGCGGATCCCGAGCTTCTTCATGCGGCTCCGCAGCGTGTTGGGATGGAGGCCGAGGATCTGGGCGGCTCCCTTCGGGCCGTCGATGACCCAGCGGGTGCGCTCGAGCGTCGCGAGGATCTGCCGGCGCTGGGCCTCGTCGAGGGTCGCCGCCTCGCCGGACGGCGGGCGGGCCGCCGCGGTCGGCGCGGCCGGCGTCCCGGCCCCGGCGGGGACGCGCAGGAAGTCGGGCTCGACCTCGAGGGTGGTCCCGGGCGAGAGGATGATCGCCCGCTCGACGACGTTCTCGAGCTCGCGGATGTTGCCCGGCCAAGGGTAGGCCGCGAGCTGGTCGATCGTCGGCGGCTCGACCCGCTCGATCGTCCGGCCGATCTTGGCCGCGTACTTGCCGACGAAGTAGTAGACGAGCGCCGGGATGTCCTCGGTCCGCTCTCGCAGCGGCGGGAGCGAGATCGGGAAGACGGCGAGCCGGTAGTAGAGGTCGGCCCGGAACGACCCCTCGGCCACGGCCCGGGCCAGGTCGCGGTTCGTGGCCGCGATCACCCGGACGTCCACCTTGAGCGTCTTCGCCGAGCCGACGGGCTCGAACTCCTGCTCCTGGAGGACGCGGAGCACCTTGGCCTGGACGTCCGGCGGCATCTCCCCGATCTCGTCGAGGAAGATCGTGCCGCCGTTCGCGAGCGTGAAGCGGCCGATGCGCCGCTCGACGGCGCCCGTGAACGCGCCCTTCTCGTGGCCGAACAGCTCGCTCTCGACGAGCCCCGTCGGGAGGGCCGCGCAGTTGAGCTTGATGAGCGGGCGGTCCTTGCGCCGCGAGGTGCTGTGGATCGCCCGGGCGATCAGCTCCTTGCCCGTGCCCGTCTCGCCCGAGATGAGGACCGTCGAGTCGGTCGCCGCCACGCGCTGGACCCGCTCGAAGACCTTCTTCATGGCCGCCGACGAGCCGACGATCTCCTCGAAGTTGCGCTCGGCCTTGATCTCCTCCTGGAGGTAGAGGTTCTGCTGCTTCAGGTTCGCCCGCTCGCGCTCGGCCAGCACCCGGTCGGTGATGTCGATGATCACCGTCCGCGTGTGCTTGCCGTCCGGCTCGGGCCGCGACCACCGCTGGACGAAGACCGGCCGGCCGTCGTCCTTGCGGCGGAGCTCGATCTCGATGAAGGGCAGCTCCTTCCCCGCCTGCTCGGCGGCGAGCGACCGGTGGACGCGCTCCTGGGCCTCCTGCGTCGGGGCGACGAGCGACAGCCCCACCGTGCCCGGCACCTCCTCGGGCTTGAGGCCGAGCATCTGCATGGCCGCGCGGTTGGCGCCGACGAAGCGCGTCTCGGTGTCCTCGTAGACGTAGCCGATCGGCGCCTCGTCGAAGAGGTCGCGGAACCGCTTCTCCGAGGCGCGCAGCATCCGGTCCATGCGCAGGCGCTCGAGCTCCGCCGCCGCCCGCTCGGCGAAGATCCGGAAGACGTGCATGCGCCGCGGGTCGGCCGCCATCGGCCGGTCGTCGAAGACCGCCAGGTGGCCGAGCGTCTGGCCCTTGGGGTCGAGGAGCGGCACGCCGAGGTAGCTCTCGATGCGCATCGCCACGAGGGGCTCGTCGCGCGGGAACTTGCGCCAGACGCCGTCGTCGTGGCGGCAGAGCTTGCCGCCGATCACCTCCTCGCAAGGCGTGCCGGCGACGTCGTACTCGATGTTGTCGACGATCCGGTCGCGCGCCCGGTAGGCGAGCGTCCGGACGAGGGTCGCCCGGCCGGGGACGAACTCGGCGACGAAGGCGAAGCGGGCGTCGACCGCGCGGGCCAGGTGGGTGACGAGCGATGAGAAGAAGTCGGCGCCGATGTGGCGCACCGTCCCCTCGACGATGGCCTGGAGGACGGCCGACTCGTCTTCGGCGGGCCGCGGGGCGAGGGCTTCGCTGCTGTCGCTCATGGGGAGACGGGCGCCCGTCCACCTTCTACCGCAAGCCCCGCCCGAACGTCAAACGGGATCGGCCCGGATGTCGCCCACCCGGGCGCGGGTGAGCCGGACGATGTCGGCCGGCGCGAGCGCCGCCATGGCGTCGACCTCGCCGCCGCCGCCCCACACGCGCTCGCGCTCGAGGACGGCGCGGTCGACGGCGACCGCCCGCGGCTCGGGGTCGTGGCCGACGGGCGGGACGGCGCCGGCGTCGTAGCCCACCGCCGCCCGCACCTCGCCCGGAGAGGCGAGGCGCAGCTTCCCGAGGCCGCCCAGGAGCTCGCCGACGGCGGCCGCGTTCACCCGGACCGGACCGGCCGCGATCGCGAGGACGACGTCGCCTCGCCTCGTCCGGTAGACGAGCGTCTTCACGATCGCCTCGACCGGGACGCCGAGCGTGAGGGCGGCCGTGGCGACGGTCGGCGTCGGCCCGGCGAGCTTGCGGACCTCGACGCGGGCGCCGGCCGCCGCGCACGAGGCCGCGAGCCGGACGGCGCCCGGCAGGTCGAGGCGCCGGCGCTCGCCGGCCGAGAGCCCGTGCGCGAGCAGCGTCCCGAGGTCGAGGGCGACCGCGGAGTCGCCCTCGACGTGGCACTCCCAGCCGGCGCCGCAGCACGAGGCGCGGAGGGCGGCGAACCGGCCGTCGGCGAGCTCGAAGACGCCGATCCAGGGCCGCTCGTGCGGGCGCCCCTCGGCGAGCGCGATCACGCGCGCGACCGAGCCGCGGTCGAAGGGCGCGCTCGAGAGCCCGCGCCGGCACGGGTGGTCGGGGTCGTCGTGCCCGAGGACGTGCGGGCAGGCCGGCTGGGGGTGGCCGGCCAGCCGGAAGGCGGCGCGCCAGTCGTCGGCGTCGAGATCGGCGAGCGAGCCGAGGTCGTCCGGCACTACTCGAAGATCTGCGCCAGCTGGTCGGCGTCCACGCCTTCCTTCGTGAGGCGCAGGCGGTAGTAGGCGACGGCGGCCGCGGTCGCGCCGAAGGCGGTCGCCACGCACTCGGCCACGGCGGAGAGGATGGCGCCGATCAGGGGCCCGGCCGCGACGCCGAGCATCTCGGCGAACGCACCCGCCGCCCCGCCGAGCAACCCGACGATGATCGCGAGCCCGAAGATCGACCAGCGGTAGCCGTCGGTCAGGTCCGAGCTCCGCCGGAGGGAGGCCATGACGCCCGGCTGCTCGATCACGGCCGCCGGGACGGCGACGTAGTACATGGCCATGAAGATGAGCCCGGGGATGCAGAAGGCGAAGAGCCCGAGGACGATGATGAGCCCGGAGAGCAGGCCGACGGCGAAGACGGACAGGAGCCGCGAGAGCCCGACCGAGATGCAGTCGCCGAGCGGCGGGTGGTGTCCGCGCACCTGCTGGACGACGCCGTACGTGACGGCGCCCGTCGCGAGCGGCTGGAGGACGATCCGGAGCAGGCCGCCGATCCCCTCGCCGAGCGCCACGGCCGTGTCCTCGGAGCCCTGGGCCATGGCGGCGAAGAGGACCGTGGCCCCGATCGCGGGCGAGAGGACGATCCCCGTGAGGACGGTGAAGGGGACGAGGTTCGCCACGTAGACGGAGATCGTGTCGGAGAGCACCTGCCCGGCGCCGAACGGCTCGCGCCGCGCCGGAGGCGCGTAGGGCCGCGGGGGCGGGGGCGGGTAGGGCTGGGCTCCGCGGTCGGGTCCGAAGTCGAGGCTCATGGCGAGAGGCTACCGGCGGCTCGACCGGGTTGTCAATCGGCGCCCGGCCCGCTACCATGCCTCGCGTGATCGCAGGCGCCGTCCCGGTCGTCTTCCTGATCGTCCTCGCCGGGACGCCCCTCCCGGCCGAGCGCGTGCGCGAGGCGACGCGCGCGGTCCTCTCCGACTCCCGCTACCAGAAGGACCTGCCGGGCGGCGGCGCCGGCCGCGACCTCGAGCTCGAGAGCGAGGGCGGGCGGGGCGGCGAGGCGGGCGCCGGCGGGGGCGCCGGCCCCGACGGCCGGCCGGTCGGGGCCGAGCGCTGGTCGTCGCGCACCCGGCGCGGGCGCGGCGGCTCGCGCTTCGAGTCGGACCCGGCGGACGGCGGTCGCAGTCGCTCCCCGAGCCTCCCGCTCCCCGGCGGGGCGGCCGTCGCCATCGCCAAGGGCCTGTTCTGGGTCGGGGTCGTCGTCGTCTCGGTGCTCCTCATCGTGGCCATCGCCCGCGCCATCCTGAACCGCAAGCCGCGCCTGCGCGACCCGAAGGCGGGCGCGACGGGGGAGGATCCGGCCGCCTCGGCGGCCGCGAAGGTCGACCTCGAGCGGCCGCTCGACGACGCCGAGGCGCTCGCGGCCGCCGGCCGCTTCGGCGAGGCCATCCACGTCCTCCTCCTGCGGACGTTCGAGGAGCTGCTGCGCGCGCGGCGGGCGCCCGACGACCCGGCGCTCACGAGCCGCGAGGTCGCCGCCCGCGCGCGGCTCGACGAGCCGCCGCGCGTGGCGCTCGGGGGCCTCGTGGACGCGGTCGAGCGGAGCCTCTTCGGCGGGCGGGAGCCCGGCCGCGTCGATTACGAGCGCTGCGTCGAACGGTTCCGGACCCTGAAGGCGATCGCATGAGCCCTCACCCCGATCCTCTCGCGCCGGGAGAGGGGAAGCCCGAGGGGCCGGAAGGGCCGGGGGGAGCGGGGAAGCGGGCCCGGCGCCGGCGCGATGGCGGGGGCGGCGCCGGCGACGGCCCGTTCGGGCGCCACGCGACCATCCTGCTCGTCGCGGGCATGGCCATCTCGTTCGCGGTCGGGATCGGGCTCTCGATCGTCGGCCGCGAGATCGAGCCCGTGGTCTCGGCCGAGCCCGACGGCTTCAGCCGCTCGGCGCTCGGGCACGCGGCGTTCGTGCGACTGCTCCGCGAGCTCGACATCCCGGTCGTCGTCAGCCGCACGCCGGCGCTCGACCGGCGGATCGCGAAGGCCGTGGTCGTCGTCGCCGAGCCGAAGCTCGACGAGCTGCGGCGCCGCCCGGGCCTGCTCGAGGGGAAGGCCCGGGCCATCCTCCTCGTCCTGCCCAAGCGGCAGGGCGCGCCCGATCCGTCCCGCCAGACCTGGCTCGAGAGCGCCGACCTCCGCCCGGCGAGCGACGCCGATGCCGTCCTGGCCGAGGCCGGGATCGGGGGCGGGGTCGGGCGCCGCGAGGCCGGCGCGCCGCGGATCGCGTACGCGACGGGCCGCTTCCGCTCGGCGCCGACGCTCGAGCGGGCCCAGCTCTACCGCGGCGGCGACCTGGTCCCGATCGTCGCGGCGCCGGGCGGCGACGGCGGCGTCGTCGTCGGCGAGCTCCCGGCGCCCGAGCTCCGCAACCGCGGCGGCCCGCAGCGCCTCGTCGTCCTCGCCGACCCCGACCTCATCTCGACGCACGGGCTCGAGGACGGCGACAACGCCGCCCTCGCCGTCGAGCTGATCGAGGACCTGCGCGGCGACGACGGGGTCGTCATCTTCGACGAGACCGTCCACGGCCACGAGGTCGAGCAGAGCATCTGGAAGGAGCTGTTCGACTTCCCGCTCGTCCTCTCCGTGATCCAGGCGGCGCTCGCGGCCGCCGCCCTTTTGTGGGCGGGCCTGCGTCGCTTCGGCAGCCCGCTGCCGGCCGCGGCCGCGGTCGCGCCCGGGAAGGAGCAGCTCATCGACAACACGGCCGCGCTGCTGCGGTTCGCGGGCCACTCGGGGCACGCGCTCTCGCGCTACCTCGGGACGATCGTGCGCGAGGCGGCCGAGGCGCTCCACGCCCCCGAGGGCCTCGCCCCGAAGGACCTCCGCGCCTGGCTCGACCGGGTCGGCGCGGCGCGCGGGGTCCCGACGCGCCTCGCCGACCTCGACGTCCGGGTCGCGTCGGCGGCGCAGGCGCGGGGCCGCGGCCGCGCCGGCGCGGAGCCGGGCGCGGCCGGGGCCCACGCCATCATCTCGGCCGCCCGGAGAATCCACCGGTGGAGACGGGAGATCCTGCATGGACGCGCAGTCCATCCTTGACCTCGGCGAGAAGGTCCGCGCCCAGGTCGGCCGCGTGATCGTCGGCCAGCAGCGGGCCGTGAACCTGCTGCTCGTGGCCCTGCTCTCGGAGGGGCACGTCCTCCTCGAGGGCATGCCCGGGACCGCGAAGACGCTGCTCGCGCAGACGTTCGCGGCGACGCTCAAGCTCGCCTTCAAGCGGATCCAGTTCACGCCCGACCTCATGCCGGGCGACGTCACCGGCACGAACATCTTCAACTTCCAGACGAACCAGTTCGTGCTGACGCGCGGGCCCGTGTTCACCGAGGTCCTGCTCGCCGACGAGATCAACCGGACGCCGCCGAAGACGCAGGCGGCGCTGCTCCAGGCCATGCAGGAGCGGTCGGTCACGATCGACGGGACGACGCACGACCTCGGGGCGGGGTTCATGGTCGTCGCGACCCAGAACCCGATCGAGCAGGAGGGCACGTACCCGCTGCCCGAGGCCCAGCTCGACCGCTTCCTCTTCAAGGTCAAGATCGACTACCCGACGCGCGAGGACGAGCGGCGGATGGTCGCCCTCCACGGGCACCGGTCGTCGATGCCGAAGCTCGCGGAGTTCGGGATCGAGGCGCTGGCCGACCTGGCGGCGATCCGCGAGGCGCGCGAGCTGGTGTCGTCGATCCGGCTCTCGGACGAGGTCGTCGACTACGTCGTCGACCTCATCCGGGCGACCCGCGAGACGCCGGCGCTCTCGTGCGGGGCCTCGCCGCGAGCGGCGAACATGCTGGCGACGGCGGCGCGCGGGCTGGCGGCCCTGACGGGGCGGGACTACGTCATCCCGGACGACGTGAAGAAGCTCCTCCAGCCGACGCTCGGGCACCGGGTCATCCTCGCGCCCGGGGCGGAGATCGAGGGGACGACGACGGACGGCGTCCTGAAGCAGATCGTGGCTCAGGTGGCGGCGCCGAGGTAGCGGCCGAGCATGATCCAGCCGACGCGCAGGACGGTCTGGCTGCTGGCGGCGGGGGTGCCGGTGGCGCTGCTCCCGGCCTTCGTCGACGCCCGCCTCTGGACCGCCTGGCTCGCGGTCGTCGGCGGCGCGCTCATCGCCATCGGCCTCGACGCCCTGCTGACCCTGCCGGCGAGCCGCCTCGAGGTCGAGACCCGCGCCCCGAAGCAGATCTACGCCGGCGACGAGGGCGCGCTCGTCCTGTCGCTCGGCGCGCCGTCTTGGGAGCGGCCGACGCGGCTGCAGGCCCTCGTCGACCTCGACCCGGCGCTGCTCGAGCCCCAGCCCACGGTCGAGCGCATCGTGCCGGCGGGCGGGCGCGCCGAGGCGTCCCTCAAGCTCGTCCCCCGGCGCCGCGGCCTCGCGGCCGTGCGCACGCTCTGGCTCAGGGTCTACGGGCCGCTCGGCCTGGTCGTCCGCATCGTCTCGCGCCCCCTCGACCACGAGGTCGAGGTCGTCCCGGACGTCGGCGCCGTGCGGGCCGCCGCCCTGAGGCTCTTCGGGACGAAGGAGCACGCGACCGGGATCAAGGTCGAGCGCTACCTCGGGGACGGCTCCGAGTTCGACTCGCTCCGCGAGTTCGTCCCGGGGTTCGACGCCCGCTCGATCGACTGGAAGGCGACGGCGCGCCACGTGAAGCTCATGGTGCGCGAGTTCCGGGCCGAGCGGAACCACCAGGTCGTCCTCGCCTTCGACACCGGCCGGCTCATGGGCGAGCCGCTCGACGGCCTGCCCAAGCTCGACCACGCCATCAACGGCGGCCTCGTCCTCGCCTACGTCTGCCTCCGGACGGGCGACCGCGTCGGCCTCTTCGCCTTCGACGCGGAGCCGCGCGCCTTCGTCGCCCCGGTCGGCGGCGTCCGCGCCTTCGACCGGGTCCGGAGCGGGACGGCGGACCTCGAGTACGCGACCGCCGAGACGAACTACACGCTCGGGATCGCCGACCTCTCGACCCGCCTCAAGCGCCGGTCGCTCGTCGTCGTCTTCACGGACTTCGTCGACACGGTCACGGCCGAGCTCATGGTCGAGAACATGGACCGGCTGGCCCGCCGGCACCTCGTGCTCTTCGTGGCCCTCGCCGACCCGTCGCTCCAGGCGGTCGCGCGCGGCGAGCCGGCGACGCTCGACTTGCTCCACCGGGCCGTCGTCGCCGCCGACCTCGAGCGCGAGCGGGCCCTCGTCCTGAAGCGCCTCATCCGCTCGGGCGTCCACTGCATCGACGCGGCGCCGCGCGCGATCTCGACGCCGCTCCTCAACCGGTACCTCGAGATCCGGCGGCGGGAGCTCGTCTGATGGACACCTCCCCGGCGACGGCGGCGGCGATGGCGAAGGTCGCGGGCGTGCGGCTCCGGAGCGTCGAGTTCCGGCGCGAGCGCGAGCGGACCTGGCGCGAGCTCGACGGCCTCGTCGAGAAGGTCGAGAAGCGCGGGATCGAGTCGCTGACCGCGGCCGAGCTGTCGCGCCTGCCGGCCCTCTACCGGGCGACGGTCTCGTCGCTGAGCGTCGCCCGCTCGATCTCGCTCGACCGGAACGTGGCCGAGTACCTGGAGGGGCTGGCGGCCCGCGCCTACTTCTGCGTCTACGGGCCGAAGCGCCGCCTGCGCGAGACGATCGCCGACTTCCTCCTCGTCCGCTTCCCGGCGACCGTCCGCAAGCTCAAGTGGCACGTGGGCGCGAGCGCCGCCGTCGTCATCCTCGGGGCGATCGCCGGGCTGGCCCTGACGCTCGACGACCCGTCCTACTTCGGGTCGTTCGTGTCGGCGGACCTGGCGGGCGGGCGCGGGCCCGAGGCGTCGACCGAGGACCTGCGGGCGGTCCTCTACGACGAGGGGACGCCGGTCGCGGCGCTCACGGCCTTCGCGACGTTCCTCTTCCAGCACAACTCGAAGGTCGGGATGCTCTGCTTCGCGCTCGGCTTCGCGGCCGGGCTGCCGGCGTTCGTCCTGCTGCTCTCGACCGGGCTCATGCTCGGGGCCTTCGGCGGGCTCTACCAGGGGCGCGGGCTCGGGCTCGAGTTCTGGGCCTGGGTCCTGCCGCACGGGGTGACGGAGATCCTGGCCGTGATCCTCTGCGGCGGGGCCGGCTTCGCGGTCGCCGAGAGCCTCGTCTTCCCGGGGCGGCGCGGGCGGCTCGAGAACCTGGCGGCGCGTGGGCGCGACGCGGGCCTCGTCGTCATCGGGGCCGTGGGCCTCTTCTTCATCGCCGGGCTCATCGAGGGCCTCTTCCGCCAGCTCGTGCACGACGTCGCCCTGCGCTACGCCGTCGTCCTCGTCACGTCGGTCGCCTGGGCCGCGTACTTCGGGCTCGCCGGGCGGAAGGGCGGGGCGGGGCCGTCGCCGTGAGCGCGCCGGCCTCGACCGCCGCGCCCCTCTCCGCCGCCGGCGTCGCCGCCGCCCGCGGCGCCAAGGCGGGGCCGCCCCGGCGCGTGAAGGAGATCGTCACGCCCGAGGGCGTGGCCCTGCGCCTCACGCTGGCGGGGGTCGGGGACCGGGCGGCGGCCTTCCTCTTCGACCTGCTCCTCATCGGGCTCGCGTCGATCGCCATCTTCGTCGCCGGCCTCATCGGCGCGTTCGCGCTCGGGAGCCTCGACGCGGCCGCCTTCGCGCTGGCGCTCGCCCTGCTCGGGTGGTTCCTCGTCCGGGCGTTCTACTTCACGTTCTTCGAGATCCGCTGGAACGGGGCGACGCCCGGCAAGCGCCGGTCCGGGATCCGGGTCGTGGACGCCCGCGGCGGCATGCTCTCCTCCGAGGCCGTCATCGTCCGGAACCTGCTTCGCGAGATCGAGTTCTTCCTGCCGATCGTCGTCTTCCTGGCGCCGAAGCAGGTGTGGCCGGGGGCGCCGGGCTGGCTCCTCGCGATCGCGAGCGCCTGGCTGCTCGCGTTCGCGCTCCTGCCGCTCCTCAACCGGGACCGCCTGCGGGCGGGCGACCTCGCGGCCGGGACGATCGTCGTCGCGGCCCCGAAGCCGTCGCTGCTCGAGGACCTGGGCGACGTCGCGGCCTCGGCCGCCGCCGACGGCCACTTCCCGGGCTACACGTTCACGCCCGAGCAGCTCGACGTCTACGGGATCTACGAGCTCCAGGTCCTCGAGGACCTGCTCCGGCAGCCGAACCGCGACCCGCGGACCGTCCAGCTCGTCTGCGACAAGATCAAGGCCAAGGTCGGCTGGCCGCACGAGCGCTGGGACGTCTACCCGCTCCGCTTCCTGCGCGACTTCTACGCCGCGCAGCGGGCCCACCTCGAGCGGCGGCTCCTGCTCGGGGAGCGGAAGGAGAGCAAGGAGGCGGGGAAGGAAGCGGGGCGTCGGGCGAGGGAGCGGTGAGAGAGCGGTGAGCCTCCACCGCCGGAGACGCACCGAACGCCCCGTCCACGAATCGGGCAAACCGCGACTCCTTGGCCCCGTTCAGCTTGACCCTCGCGATCGCGGCCAGGCACCCGTCCTTTCTCCGGGGCAGGAGGGCGTATTCGTCCGGGGAAGCGCTTCGAGGTCGGGTACGCACGCCATGGGCGGGGCGGGGCGAGCGAGCGAGCGAGGGAGGGAAGCCCGCGGGCGCAAGAAGCGGGCAGTCGACGCCGCGTCCGGACGTCGACTGCCCGCTCCTTTCCGGAGACCCCCTTTTGGAGGGCTACGGCTGGACGAGCCTTACTTCGCGCCGGGGACTCCGCCGCCGCCCGCCTTGACCTTCGTCTTCGCCTTCATGGTCGGCTTCTCCTTTCCGGGTTCGTGCTGGTTGCGATCACGCTCGGGCAGGAGAGCAAACGGCGGACCACGGCGCTCTCCGGGCGAAACGCGCGCGTGGCAAGGCCCGGGCGGGCGCGCGGCCGTCGTCGTCGGCCGACAGGTGTCGGCGAGCGCCGGCGAGGCTGCGGGCATCCGGGCGACGGGCCGCGTCGATCGCCCTCGAATCCGAAGGTCGGCGCGCGGATGACGGTCGCGGACCGGATCGGCGAGCGGAGGCGGAGCTCGAGGCGCGAGCGTCGGTAAAGGCCCGCAGGCACGGCCGCGAGGGCCCCGATCGCGCGGGCGGCCGTCACGGCTTCAGCTCTTCCCGGCGAGCTTGCCCTTCAGGTCCTGCGGGATCAGGTCCGGGATCGGCTGCTCGTTCAGGCCCTCCTTCACGGCCTCGGGAAAGTCGCGGATCGCCTGCCGCATCGCCTCGTAGGCCGCCTGCTTCGTCTTCGCGTCCCCCTTCAGCATCGCCTTCTCGTAGGCCTTGACGAAGCCGACGGGGTCCTTCCTCACGTCCGGGAACTTGACCTTCGCCTTGGTGCCCGCATCGAGGAGCTTCTGCTCCTCGGATGAGAGCTTCTGGCCGCGCGCGGCCTTGCTCGTGGCCTCGGCCGTCTTCTGCTGCCGCTCCGACTCGGCCCGCGCCTTCTTCAGCTCCTCGATGTCCGGGAGGCTGGCCCGCAGCGCGTCCACCTTCTCCCGCAAGGCGGGGGGCAGCTTGTCGAGCAGGTCGGGGGTGACCCTCTTGATGGCGTCGAGATAGATGGCCGTGCTGACCGGGTCCTCGGCCGCCATCCGTTCGAGCTTCTCGAACGCCTCGATCTTCGCCTGGGTCGTCGCCGCCCGGTCTCCGAGCGTGACGAGCGCCGCCGGCCGTCTGGCTCGCCGTCTTCCGGTCGTCGAGCTTGCGCAGGAGCGCGGCCTGGTCGAGCTTCTTGCTCGCGTCCATCGCCCGGCCCTTCGAGGGTCGATCGTCTCCCTCAGGCCCGGGCCGACGCCACGTCCTCGGCCTTCGCCCGGCCCTTCTTCGACGCCGCCTCGACCTCCGCCTCGCCGATCCGCGCCGGCTCGGCGCCGCCGACTCCGCCGGCCCTTCTCACCATGGGGTCATCTCCTCGTTGCCGGGTCCACGCTCCTATCACGAGCGAGGCCCGGTCGTCAACGGGCCGGGACGGCGCGCGGCGCGGCGCGGGCAGACCTGTCGGCTGCATCCGGCGAGCTCCCCCGGACCCTCGACCCTCGACCCTCGACCCTCGACCCTCGACCCTCGACCCTCGACCCTCGACCCTCGATCCTCGATCCTCGATCCTTGATCCTTCCGCCGTCGCTTCGTATCTTGGGGGCCCCGGGGTCCGGAGCTCACATGATCGCCATCCTCAAGCTCACGCGCTGGATCTACCGCACGCTCGCGGGCGGCACCTCGCCCTCCCAGCTCGCCTACGGCCTCTGCCTCGGCTTCTTCATCGCCCTCCTGCCGTTCAGCGCGCCGCTCACCTGGGTCCTGCTCTCGCTCCTCCTCTTCACCCGGGCGAGCGTGTGGCTGCTCATGCTCTCGGCCACCCTCCTGAAGCCGCTCTACGCGCTCGGGCTCCACAAGGGCTGCTGGCACGTCGGGCGCTGGCTGCTCGAGGACGCGACCTTCGCCCGGCCGCTCCTCGAGAGGGTGCTGCGCGCGCCGGTCGTCGCCCTGCTCGGCTTCGACCGTTATGTCGTCATGGGCGGCTTCGTGGTCGCCCTCGCGCTGACGATCGTCCTCTTCATCCCGATCCGCCGGTTCGTCATCTGGTTCCGGGCCCAGATCCAGCCGCACGCCGAGCAGTCGCGCTTCGTGCGGACGATCATGGGCTTCTGGTTCGTGAAGGCCCTGCGCTTCGTCTTCGTGGGGACGTCCATGACATGAGCGAGGACGCTCCCGCCCCGGCCCCCGCCCCCGATCCCGGCCCTGCGCCCGCTTCCGCGCCCGCGCTGCCCGGCGTCGTCCGCTGGAAGCTCATGGCCGGCGGCGCCCTTCTCCTCCTCGCCTTCCTCTTCGCGGGCGTCGGCCCGATCGCGCGGCGCGCGGCGGAGCGAGGCCTCGAGCGCGGCGTCGGGGCGAAGGTGACGGTCGCGTCCGCATCGTTCAGCCCGTTCGCGGGCCGCCTCACGCTCCACGGGGTCGAGGCGAAGGACCCGAAGGACCCCTCGCGCGTGCTCTTCCAGGCGGAGGAGGCCGAGGCCTCCCTCGACCTCGGCGAGGCGCTCCGCGGGCGGGTCGTCGTCGACCGGCTGCGCCTCACCAAGGCGAAGGCCCACATCGTCCGCAACGAGGACGGCACCCTCAACATCGAGCACGCGCCGGGCGCGGGCGGCGAGGGCGCGGGGCCGCCCGGCCCGCCCGGGATGCCGGGCGAGCCGCCGAAGGAGGAGAAGAGCCGCTGGGAGGACTGGCACGAGAAGGCCCGGAAGAAGGCCGCGGAGACGGACTGGGTCGACCAGTTCCAGCGCTGGATGGAGCGCCTCCGCGAGCTCGAGGAGTGGCGGAAGCGCCGCCGCGAGGAGGAGCGGCGCGCCCCGGGCCCGCCCCCGGTCGGCGACCCCTACGCGCGGGCGTCCTGGCTCTTCGAGGACCGGGCCTCCGTCGTCGTCCGCGAGATCGTCGCCGAGGACTGCGAGATCGTCCTCGAGGACCGCGCGAACCGCGACGCCAAGCCCGTCAAGGTCGAGCGCGCCAAGCTGCGCGTGGCCGAGGTCTCGAACGCCCCGTCCGTCCACGCGGAGCCGATCCGCGGGAACCTCGAGGGGACCATCGAGGACCGCTCGGTCGCCCTCTCGGGCACGCTCGACCTGCGCCGCGCGGGCGGCGCGTCCGACGTCCGCCTGAAGGGCCTGCTCTCGGCCGCGTCCCTCGACGCCCTCTTCAAGAGCACGATCCCGGTGACGTTCGCCAAGAAGACGACGGTCGACGTCGACATCCCCGTCGCCATCGACGGCTTCGCGATCGACACGCGCCCGATCCTGCGCCTCGACTCGATCGAGGCGGCCGCCCGCCGCCCGGGCCAGCCTCTCACCTCGCTCGGCCTCACGTCCGACCAGCTCGCGCGCGGCCTCACCCAGGTCGGGACGCTCGACCTCCGCGACCTCAGGGTCTACGGCCCCGTCTACGACCCGGCCGTCGACCTCGGCTCGAGCCTGAAGAACCTCGTCGTCCAGGCCCTCCGCGCCATGGGCGAGAAGATCCTCGACGAGGCCCAGCAGGAGGCCGAGCGCCGCGCAAAGGAGCAGATCGAGCGCGCGCGCCGGCGGGCCGAGGAGGAGGCGGCGAAGAAGCTCGGCGGCAAGGTGCCCGTGCCGGTGCCCATCCCGGACAAGCTCCCCGACAACCCGCTCGACAAGCTGCCGTTCCCGCGGTAGGCGGCGGCATGCACGGGCTCGGGACTCCAGCGTCTCCCCGATCCCCGTCGCCCGGCTCGCCTGATATACTGCGCCTGGCTCGGAGGGCATCTGGGGGGCGGCCGTGAGCGGGACATCCCCGGCTTCGCTGGAAGAGGTGGGCACCGGCGCGATCCTCGGGCCGGGCGGCGAGGGCGTCCGCGCGACGCTCTCGAGCCTGCCGGCCGAGATCCCCGGAGACGCGCCGTTCAAGGGCACGCTCTCGGGCGAGGACGCGGTCCCGTTCAAGGGCACGCTCTCGGGCGAGGACGCGCCCCCGGCCCCGGCTGCCCCGTTCAAGGGCACGCTCTCGGGCGACGATGCGGACGCCGGCGGCGGGGGCGACGGCGGGGCGATCGAGATCGTCGACCCGACGGCCACGCCCGGGGAGGAGACCGGGCACGGCGACGGGCATCACGGTCCGGCGAGCGACTTCGCCCTCCTGAACGAGCTCGGCCGCGGCGGCATGGGCGTCGTCTACCTGGCCGAGCAGCGCGGCCTCGAGCGGGCCGTCGCCCTGAAGGCCCTCCTCCCGCAGCTCACGGCGACGGCGGCGGCCGCGAAGTTCGCCTCCGAGGCCCGCGTCATGGGCCGCCTCGAGCACCCCGGGATCCCGCCCGTCTACGGATTCGGCATCGACCCGATCGGGCGCGCCTACCTCGCCATGAAGCTCGTGAAGGGCGTGGGCTGGGACCGGCTGATCGCCCCGCGGACCCCGGAGGACAGGGCGCGCGCCTCGCGCATGACCCAGCGCACGCACCTCGAGGTGCTGAAGCGCGTCTGCGAGGCCGTCGGCTTCGCCCACAGCCAGAACGTCATCCACCGGGACCTGAAGCCCGAGAACATCATGATCGGCGAGTACGGCGAGGTCCTGGTCATGGACTGGGGGCTCGCCTACGACCTGGCGCGGCGACCGAGCGCCGACGAGGTCGGCCCGCCCGGGACCGTCGTCGGCACGCCGGTCTTCCTCGCCCCCGAGATGGCCCGTAGCCGCGACGACCAGCTCGGCCCGTGGACGGACGTCTACCTGATCGGCGGGATCCTCTACGAGGTCCTCACCGGGACGCCGCCCCACAAGGGGACGAAGCTGATCGAGGTGCTGCTCGCGGCCAAGGAGGGGCGGGTCGAGCCGCCCCAGGCGCGCGCGCCGACCCGCCAGATCGCCGAGGATCTGGCGGCGATCGCGATGAAGGCGCTCCACCCCGAGCCCGAGCGCCGGTACGCGTCGGCGAGGGAGTTCGCCGATGCGCTCGACGCCCACTTCGACCACGAGGCGTCGGTCGAGCTCGCGAAGGCCGCCGGCGACGCCCTCGACGAGACCGTGCGCGCGGCGGGGGCCTCCGCCGCCGCGCCCCCCGGGGGCCGCGGCGGAGGCCAGCCGGCGAGCGCCGTCTACGGCCGCCTCGCGACCGCGGTCGCGAGCTTCGAGCAGGCGCTCAAGCTCTGGGCCGGGAACGCGCGCGCCCGCGAGGGCCTCGTCCGCGCGCACGCCCTCTTCGCCGACCACGCGCTCCGCGCCGGCGACCTCGCCCTCGCCGAGGCCCACCTGGACGAGCTGCCCGTCGACCACCCCGACGTGAAGCCCACGCGCGAGCGCATCGCCGCCCTCAAGGACGAGCGCCTGCGCGACGCGCGGCGCCGCAAGGTCCTGATCGGGTTCGCGGCGGCGGCGGTCGTCGCCGCCCTCGTGGCCGGCGGGCTCGCCGTCACGGCCGTGCGCGCCATCCTGCGGCGCAACGCCGCGAACGAGGTCGTCGGCTGGCTCGAGGGCAACGAGACGAGGCGGACGAAGCTCGAGACCTACCGGCGGGCCGTCGCCCTCGACCCGGACTGGGGCGCCGGCTACTACCAGGTCTCCATCCAGGCGCTCGACCTCGCGGACGAGGTCGCCGGCGACAACCCGGACGAGGCCGTCGCGCTCAGGCGCGAGGCCATCCGGGCCCTCGACCGGGCCATCGATCTCGGGCAGGGCGCCCGCGGCCACTTCCAGCGGGGCTACGCGCGCGAGCTCGTGGGCGACATCGAGGCGGCCCGCGCCGACCACCGCCAGGCCGCGGCCCTCGACCCTCAGGGCTTCTTCGGGCTGCAATCGGCGGCGACGGTGGCCCTGTTCGAGCGGCGCTACGCCGACTGCGTGGCCCTGGCGACGCGGGCGTTCGAGAAGCAGGCCGACTCGGACCTGCTCGCCTACCGCCGCGGCCTGGCGCGGATGGCGCTCGGCGACCACGGGGCCGCCGAGAAGGACTTCTTGCGGGCGGCCGAGCTCTGGCCGGAGGACGTCGAGTACCGCGCGCGCGTGTCCGACGCGCGGATCGCGCTCGGTCGCCTCGACGAGGCGGGCGTGTCGCTCCTCGAGGCGTACGAGCGCGGGCCGACCCACCCGCTCGTCCTCGACCGGGTCGGGCGCGCCGCCCTGCGGGCCGGCGAGGTCGAGCGCGCGCGGCGGCTCGCGGATCTCGCCGTGGCGAACGCCGTCGGTCCGTACGTCACGTTCATGGGCGAGGCCCTCCAGGGGCGGGCGCGGGCCCGGCGCGCGGCGGGCGACCTTCACGGCGCCCTCGAGGACCTGGGTCTTGCGCTCGGCGAGATGTCGCTCCAGATCGGGCTCACCGGCGTGCTCGACGCCTACCTCGAGCGGGCCGAGATCCTGGCCGCCCGCGGCGACCGGGAGCGAGCGGCCGCCGACATCGCCGCGATCCGCGCCGTCCTGCCGGACCGCGCCGACGTGAAGGCCGTGGGGCGCGAGCCCCCGCCCGAGGCCCTACCGGAGGCCGCCCTCGCCGCCTTCGAGCGCGGCGCCTACGACGAGGTCGAGCGGCTGCTCGGGCGCCTCGGCGCCGGGGCCGGGCCCGAGGCGGCCGAGGCCGCCCGCGTCCTCGTGGCGCGCGTCGCCGCCGCCCGCGGGGTCGCGAGCCCCGAGGATCGGGCCCTCGCCCGGCGCGACCGCCAGGCCGCCGTGCTGCGGGAGCGGGCGCGCCAGCGGCTCGCGCAGGGCTCGCCCGACGCGGCCCTCGGCGACCTCGGGCGGGCGCTCCGGCTCGACCCGGTGGACGCGGAGGCGCGACGGCTCCGGGCGGCGTGCCGCGAGGCGATCGACGACCCCGAGGGCGCGGCGGCGGACCGCGCGCTCGCGGATGCGCTGGACGGAGTGACCGCCGAACCGGCGCCGAAGGGGGAAGGGGGAGGGGAATGAGCGCAGCCAAGACCTTCCAGTACCTGGACGTCCTCGGCGACGGCGCGACCGCGACCGTCTACCGCGCCCGCGACGGCAGCGGCCGCCTCGTCGCCCTGAAGCTCCTCAAGGAGGCGACGGCGAAGGACCAGGAGCGGCTCCGGCGCTTCCAGCGCGAGACGGGGATCGCCCGGTCGCTCGAGCACCCGCACCTCGTGCGGACGTTCGAGTCGGGGGTGACCGTCGCCGGGCGCCTCTTCCTCGCGACCGAGCTGCTCCAGGGCGGGAACACCGGCCGCCTCGTCAAGCTCCTGGGCCCGCTCCCGGAGGCCTGCGCGCTCGGGCTCGCGCGGGACGTCCTCGAGGCCCTCGCCCACCTCCACGAGCGCGGGCTCGTGCACCGCGACCTCAAGCCCGAGAACGTCCTCCTCGCGGCCGACGGCACCGCCAAGCTCGGCGACTTCGGCGTCGCCCGCGGGGCCGAGGGCCAGGGCACGCGCTTCACGACGGCCGGCGACTTCGTCGGCTCGCCCTTCTACGCGTCGCCCGAGCAGGTCGAGGGGCGCCTCGACATCGACATCCGCGCCGACCTCTACGGGCTCGGCATCCTGCTCCACGAGTGGCTCGCCGGCGCTCCGCCCTTCACGGCCCCGGCCGTGCTCGACGTCCTCGAGATGCAGCTCAAGGCGCCGCCCCCCGATCTCGCGGCCAGGCGCGACGTGCGGCCCGAGGTCGCGGCCCTCGTCCGGGACCTGCTGGCGAAGAAGCGCGAGCAGCGACCGGCGTCGCCGCGCGCCGTCCTCGACCGGCTGGCCCCGCTCATGGCGGGCCTTCCCGGCGACGGGCGCGAGGCCGTGCGCGAGGCGCTCTCGAGGGCGATGGCGCTCGAGCCGCCGGCGGCGGCCGCCCGGCCGGACGCCGCCGGGGCCGCCGTCGGGGGCGAGGCGACGCTCAGCTCGGCCGACGGCGTCCGCGCGCCGGAGGGCGCCCGGCCGGTGCGGTTCAAGCTCTCGCTCCGCGGCCCCAAGGGCGCGCTCACCCTCTTCGCCTACGGCGGCGAGGACCTGAAGCTCGGCCGCAACGGGATCGACAAGTCCGACAACGACGTGTGCCTGCGCGTGCGCGGCTTCGGGGGCGACGAGGCCTCCCGCAAGATCTCGGGCAGCCACATCCGGCTCGAGGCCGACGCCACGGGCGCGTACATGACCGATCTCCAGACCCAGGGCGGCACGACGTCGAGCGGCATGCGCTTGAAGCCCGGCGTCCGGACGCCGGTGCGAGGCGAGGCGCGGCTCCGGATCGCGAGCGCCCTCGACCTCGAGGTCCGCGTCGTCCAGGGCGCCGCCGGCCCGGCCGCCGTCCTCGTCACGCGGCCGTCGAACAGCCCGGAGCAGGCCTACGCCCTCGTCCGCGAGCGCCTGCCCGTGGGCCTGTCCCAGGGCCTGCCGCAGCTCGGCTCGGGGACGGCGGCCATCGTCCGCTCGCCCGAGGGGCTCACGCTCGGGACGTCGCCTCTGCGGCCGGGCGTCAAGGTGTCGGCGGGCGGCGGCCTCGAGGTCTCGGTGGACGAGATCCGGCCGGAGGACATGAAGTAAACGGAAGTCCTTGTCCCGAGCGGGCTGGCCGCCGACCGGCAGACCCGGTGGGGCGCCGCGCGCGAGCGCCCGGAGGTCGCCTGGACCTCCGGTCGGGGCTGCGGTTCGTGGTCCGTCAGAATCGGGATGGATAGACTGATGGGCCAGCCGGGGCACGCAGCGATGAAACGTCTTCTCGTCGTCGACGACGACCCCGACATCCGGCTGGGGCTCAGGGCGTTGTTCGAGGATCGCTACGACGTGGTCGTGGCGCGGGACGGGGGCGAGGCCCTGCGCCTCATCGAGGACGACGGCATCGACGTCATGGTCCTCGACCTCATGATGCCGGCCATGGACGGTCCGGGGCTGCTGGCGGCCCTCGACGTCCGCGGGATCCGGATCCCCGCCGTCGTCGTGTCCGCCTTCGGCGACGTCAGGCAGCGCGTGTCGTCGGAGCACGGGCTCGAGTTCGTGGCCAAGCCCTTCGACGTCGACGAGCTCGAGGCCAAGATCGGCCGCGCCCTGTGCCGGGGGGAGGACGCGGGCGGCGGGCCCGCGCGCGGCGGAGGCGCCGGATAGGACGATGCCGTCGCCCGTGGACCCCGCCGCGGAGTCGCCGGGCCGGGGCGGGGCTCCGCCGCCCGAGGACGTCTTCCGCCGGCTCGTCGAGAGCGTCCCCGACCACGCGATCTTCATGCTCGATCCCGGGGGCCGGATCCTGAGCTGGAACCTGGGCGCCGAGCGCATCAAGGGGTACGCCCCCGAGGAGATCATCGGGCGCCACTTCTCGGTCTTCTACTCGCCTGAGGACGTGGCGGCTGGCAAGCCCGAGCGCGGGCTCAAGATCGCGTCGTCGATCGGCGGGTTCGAGGACGAGGGCGAGCGCGTCCGCAAGGACGGGACGCGCTTCATCGCCGGCGTCTCGATCACGGCCCTGCGCGACGAGTCGGGGCGGCTCCGCGGCTTCGCGAAGGTCACGCGCGACATCACCGAGCGCCGGCGCATGGAGGAGGACCTGCGGCGGAGCGAGGAGCGGTTCCGGTTGCTCGTCGCCGCGGTCTCCGACTACGCGATCTTCATGCTCGACCCGGAGGGACGCATCGCGAGCTGGAACCTCGGGGGGGAGCGCATCAAGGGCTACCGGGCCGAGGAGATCCTGGGTCGCCATTTCTCCGTCTTCTACCCGGCCGAGGAGGTCGCGGCCGGGAAGCCCGAGCGCGCGCTGCGGTTGGCGGCGGCCGAGGGCCGCTTCGAGGAGGATGGCTGGCGCCTGCGGAAGGACGGGATGCGGTTCTTCGCGAACGTCGTCATCACGGCCCTCCGCGACGGGACCGGCGCCCTCATCGGGTTCACCAAGGTGACGCGGGACATCACGGCCCGGAAGCGGGCGGAGGAGCAGGCGCGGGAGCTCGCGAGCGAGCGGGAGGCCCGCCTCCAGGCCCAGGCGGCGAACGGGGCGCGGTCGGCCTACCTCTCGATGGTCGCCCACGAGCTCCGGACGCCGCTCACGTCGCTCAAGGCCTACATCGGCGCCATGCGCCGCAAGCAGGCCGGCGGCGGGACGATCGACCGCGACATCCTGCGCCGTCTCGACGCCCAGGTGGACCGCTTCGGGAAGCTCGTCCGCGACATCGGCGACAGCGCGCGGCTCGAGGCGGGGCGCGGCCTCGAGCTCGAGCTCGCCGACCTCGACCTGGGCGACGCCGTCCGCGAGACCGTCCGCTTCCACGCCCTGGCGGTCGGGGGCGCGCCCGGGGCGCGCCACGCGATCGTCCTCCTCGACTCGGCCGGGCCGCTCCCGATGGCCGGCGACCGCGGGCGCCTCGAGCAGGTGGTCTCGAACCTGATCGAGAACGCGGTCAAGTACTCGCCGGACGGCGGGCCGATCGAGGTCGCGCTCGCCACGGACGGGCGCGACCACACCCTCACCGTGCGCGACGGCGGCATCGGGGTCCCGCCCGCCGAGCTGCCGAGGCTCGCCGAGCGCTACTTCCGGGCGTCGAACGTGTCCGACCGGCACTTCCCGGGGCTCGGCCTCGGCCTCGCCATCTGCCGCGAGATCGTCGAGCGCCACGGGGGCCGGCTCGAGATCGAGAGCCGGCTCGGGGCGGGGACGACGGTGTCGGTGCGCCTGCCGGCGAAGGGGGTGCGCCGTGGAGGATTCGAACCCCCGACCCGCGGATCCGAAGTCCGCAGCTCTGTCCGCTGAGCTAACGGCGCACGCGTCGCCATTATACGCCGTCGCCGGCTCCCGTCGACGGCTCGACTCCGGCGATCCCGGCGAGCCGCTCGTAGTCCGCGAGGGCGCGGGCGGCGTCGGCGTCGCGGCCGAGGGCGCGGCAGGCGAGGGCGAGGAGGCAGCAGGCGTCGGCGTCGTCCTGGTCGCGGGCGCGCGCGGTCTCGAGGAGGGGAAGGGCGTCGCCGGCGCGCCCGGCCTCGAGCTCGAGGGCGGCGAGGCGGACGTGGGCGCGGGCGTCCTCCTCGTCGGCGGCCCGGGCGGGGCCGGGCGCGGCCGCGAGGGCGACCGCGTCGGCGTAGTGGCGGGCCGCCTCCGGGCGTCGCTCGAGGGCGAGGAGGGCGTCGCCGGCGAGGAGGTGGGCCTCGAAGCGCCCGCGCGCGACCGAGACGTCGAGGCGCGGGGTGATCCGGGCGGCGATCTCGGCCTCGATGAAGTCGAGGGCCGACGGGAAGTCGGCGGCGGTCGCGGGCGGCGGGGCGCCGGCCGTCGGGATCGCGTCGGCGCCGTGGACGCGGGCGTGCTCGAGGTAGCGGCGCGCGAGGGCGAGCGCTTCCGCCGGGCGCCGGGCGGCCAGCAGGAGCGCGGCCGCGCGCCGGCCGCACTCGAAGTCGAGGGGGTCGGCCTCGAACCCGGCGAGGAAGGCGGCCCGGGCGCCGTCGAGGTCGCCGGCGATCGCGAGGTGCCGGCCGAGGGTCGCGTGCGCGCCCGAGTCGCGAGGCGCGGCCGCGACCGCGAGGCGCGCGGCCTCGAGGGCGCCGGCCGCGTCGCCCCGGCGCTCGCGGACGCGGGCGAGGAGCGCGAGCGCCGCCGCCCGTCGCGGCTCGGTCCTCAGGACCTCGAGGACGAGCGCCTCGGCCTCGGCGGGCCGGCCCGCCCGCAGGCGCGCGAGCGCGAGGTCGAAGAGGCGCCCGGCCGTCCGCTCCCCGCCCCGGGCGAGGGCCGCCTCGATCGCGCCGGCGCGCGTCTCGTCGTCGCCGCGCATAGCCGGCGCGTGGTCGGCGCAGAAGGCGCGGGCCCCGCCCTCGTCGCGGACGACGAACGGCGCCCGTCGCGCCCCGCAGACGGTGCAGCGCATGGCTCCTCCCCGGATGCGCGCGGCGCGTGCATCCGAGGCCCTGGCGACGCCGGAAGGGGCCCGGATGCACGCCGGGCGTGCATCTCTGCGCGGGCGTGCCGGAAGAGGGGCGGCCTACGCCGTCGGGGAGGCCTTCGGCCCCGTCGGGTTCGCACCCGGGAGCTTGTTCAGGAGCTTCGCGAGGCGGGACTTCTTGCGGGCGGCGGCGTTCCGCTTGATGACGCCCTTCTTCGCGGCCTTGTCGATCTTGCGGATCGCGACCATGGCGGCCTGGCGGGCGCCGGTGGCGTCCTTCGACGCGGCCGAGGTCCGGACCTTCTTCACCCAGGTCTTGGTCTCGCTGCGGACGGCCTTGTTGCGGTCGCGTCGCTTCTCGTTCTGGCGGACGCGCTTCTTCGCCGAGATGGAATGAGGCATGGGGTTAAGGGCTCTCCTCGCTCTGCGGTGACGGTGACCGTGGCTAGGCGGCGGAGGACTTGAGGGCCTCCATCCGCTTCATCGCATCCTTGTAGTTGATGTCGACCTCGATGATCCGCTCGAACTCCTCCGCCGCCTTGGCGCGCTGGCCGGCGGCCTCGTAGAGGAGGGCGAGCTCGTACGTGATCTCCTTGCCCGTCTCGTCCATGCCGCTCATGCCGTGGCGCGCCTTCTCGAGCTCCTTGATCGCGAGCTCGGGCATCTTCTTGCGCGCGAAGCACTTGCCGAGAAGGAGCTGGGCCTGCTGCTTCCGCCGCGGGTCGGAAACGGCCTTCTGAAGCTCGGCGATCGCCTCGTCCAGGCGGTCGCCCTTGTAGAGGAACTGGCCGAGCTGGAAGCGGAGCGCGAGCTCGGTCGGGTGCGCCTTCACGCGCCTCGTGAGCTCCTCGATGCAGAAGTCGTTGCGCTCGTCCTTCAGGGCCTTGAGCTGGCCCTTGGCGTCGGCGTCGCCCTTCTTCGCCTGGGCCGTGAGCTCCGCGACCTGCTCGTCGTAGCGACGCATCTTGAGGTCGCCCATGGCCTCGGAGATCGTCACGTCGTTCGGCTTCTTCTTGAGCGCCTCCTCGTACGCCTCGATGGCGGCGCCGTAGTCCTTCTTCTTCAGGAAGAGGTCGCCGAGGACCTTCAGGAGCTTCACGTCGTGCGGCGTCTTCTGGAGGTCGGCCCTGGCCCGCGCGATCGCGTCGTCCATGTCGCTCTCGGTGCGGATGCGCTTGCTCTGCTTCTCGAGGCGCGAGGCGTGGTCCTCGTCCTTCATGAGGTCGCGGTAGGTGCCGTCGCCGGCGGCCTGCTTCTCCTCCGCCAGCTTCGTCGCCCCGGCGGCGGCGAGGTCGCGCACGGCCTTGGCCGCCTCGGGATCGTTCGGGAGCTGCTTGCGCAGCGCCTCGTAGTAGTGCATGGACCGGGCGATGTCGCCCTTCTCGCGGTAGAGCTGGCCGAGGGAGCGGAGCGCGCGCGGGCTCGCGTGGTCCGCCTCGCGCAGCTCCTCGAAGGCGAGGATGGCCGTGTCGATGTGACCGGCCGCGCGCGCCGCGTCGCCGAGCATGCCGAGGAACGTCGCGTTCTTCGGCGCGCCCGAGAGGAAGCGCTCGCAGGCGATCATCTCCTTCTCCCAGTTCTTCGTGACCTTGTAGAGGAACGCCTGGAACATCGAGCCGAGGCCCTTCACGTAGGTCGCGCCGCCGGTCGGGACGCCGCCGAGCTCCTGGTACTTCTTGATCTCGGCGGCGCGGAGGGCGCGGCGGGCGTCGACGTTGTTCGGCTCGAGCGTGAGCTCCTGGAGGAAGAGCTCGATCGCGTAGTCGTAGTTGCGCTTCTTTACCGCCTCGGCGGCCTTGTCGTACAGCTTGGACATGTCACCTCTTCGAGGCGCTCCACCCTCGAGCGCTCCGCTCGCAGGCCGGCGCTCCCTTCACCCTCTGCCGGAAAAGCGCGCATTCTACCGTCCGCCCGCCCGCCGTGTCAAGGAAACTGGCGCCGGCGCGGCCGTCGCTGCTATAATGGCGACCCTCATGGGCCGCGAGATCGTGTACTATCCGGACCCGGTCCTCAGGCGGCGCGCGGCGCCCGTCGAGGTCATCGACGACGAGCTGCGCGACCTCGCCCGCGACATGCTGGCGCTCATGTACGAGAAGAAGGGCGTGGGCCTGGCGGCGCCGCAGGTCGGCGTCGGCCGGCGCCTCTTCGTCATGAACCCGACCGGCAAGCCCGAGGACGAGCGGATCCTCGTCAACCCGCGGATCCTCGGAAAGACGGGCCGGGTGATCGGCATCGAGGGCTGTCTGTCGATCCCCGACGTGCAGGGCAAGATCGAGCGGGCGACGTCGATCGAGGTCGAGGCCTTCTCGGTCGAGGGCGAGGATGTCCGCTTCGAGGCGGGCGACTTTCCCGCCCGGGTGATGCAGCACGAGATCGACCACCTGGACGGCATCCTCATCATCGACAAGATGAGCGAGGCCGAGCGGGCCGTCGCCGCGGGCAAGCTCAAGGACCTGAAGGCCCGCTACGAGGAGCGGCGGCGGACGGGCCCCGCGGGCCCCGGCAACGGCGCGTCGTCCTCCTGAGCCCCGGCGAGCGCTTCCCGCCATGCGCACCTATCGCGGTCTCGAGGGCGTGACGCAGGGGGCGTTCCGCGACCCGGCGGTGACGATCGGCGTCTTCGACGGCGTCCATCGCGGGCACCAGGCCGTTCTCAAGGCCCTGCGCGAGGAGGCGGCCCGCGAGGGCGGCGAGTCCGTCGTCATCACCTTCGACACGCACCCGCGCGGCGTCCTCACGGGCGCGCCGCCGCCGCTCTTGACGAGCCTCGAGCACCGCCTCGAGCTGTTCGAGCGGGCCGGCATCGACGCGACCATCGTCCTTCATTTCGACGAGCGCCTGGCCGACGTGACCGCCGAGGCCTTCGTGCGCGACGTCATCGTCGGGCGGATCGGCGCCCGCGCCGTCGTCCTCGGGGCCGACAGCCACTTCGGGCGCGGGCGCGAGGGCAACGTCGCCTTCCTCGAGCGCGAGAAGCCCCGGTACGGGTTCCGGCTCCGCGCCGTCCCCCTCCTGCCCGACGAGGCCGCCCCGGGCGGCGCCGAGCACGTCTCGAGCACGGCCATCCGGCGCGCGATCTCGGAGGGCCGTCTCGACGACGCCGCCCGCATGCTCGGCCGCCCGCCCGCCCTTCTCGGGCGCGTCGTCCCGGGCGACGGCCGCGGCCGCTCCATCGGCTTCCCGACCGCCAACCTCGAGCCCCTCCACGACGTCCGCCCCCCGCGCGGCGTCTACCTCGCGCTCGTCCCGCTCGCCGGCGACGTCCACCGCGCCCTCGTCAACGTCGGCGTCCGTCCGACCTTCGACGGCCCGCCGCGCGAGGTCATCGAGGTCCACATCCTCGGCTTCTCGGGCGACCTCTACGGCCGCACCCTCAAGGTGCGCTTCCTCCGCAAGCTCCGCGACGAGCGCCGCTTCCCCTCCGTCCCCGCCCTCGTCGCCCAGATCGAGCGCGACCGCGCCGACGCCCTCGCCGCCGAGATCCCGCAAAGCTTGACAGCCGCGGCTTCCCGTCTATAATCGCGGTTCCCTCCGAAGTCGTCCGTGGGCGGATAGCTCAGTTGGTAGAGCACGGCACTGAAAATGCCGGTGTCCCCAGTTCAAGTCTGGGTCCGCCCACCCTTATCTTCCAAGGACTTAGGGAAACACCCGCTCCCCTAACATCCCCGAAATTGTGATGAAAACTGTGATGAATTCGTCGGCACGCGCTATGCTGTGAGGAGCGCCCACGAGGTGTTCCCATGGCGACGATCATCCGCCGCGGCCGCGTCCTCTGGCTCCAGTACTACGACCCGCCCGGGACGCTCAACCGCGTCAGCCTCGAGACCCGGGATCGGCGGCAGGCCGAGATCATCAAGCGCGACATCGAGAACCGCCTCGCCCGCGGCCACCGCGTGATCCTCGCCGGCGACCGCACCGTCCGCGACGTCTTCAAGGAGTTCCTCGAGGACAAGAAGGAGCGCCGCGAGGCCGCGACGTACAAGGGCTACCAGAAGCGCTGGCGGCACCTCGAGCGCCTCTTCCCGGTCGACGCCAAGATCGGCGCGATCCAGGCCGCCCACATCGAGCGCTACCTGCAAGCGCGAAAGGCCGAAGGCGTCGGTCCCGTGACGCTCAACGGCGAACGCACCCTCCTCGCGGTCTTCTTCAACTGGGCGATCAAGCGCGACTACGCCTCAGCCAACCCGGCCATGAAGGTCGACGCCTTCAGCGTCCGACCGGCGCCGCGCTCGATCGTTTCGAAGCCGGAGTTCGAGGCCCTCTGCCGCGCGCTGATCGACGAACCCGTCGAGGGCGCGAAGACGAAGAGGCTCACCGATCGCCAGCGCTACGTGCGTCGGCTCCTCCACGACGCCCTTCACATGGCCTGGTACTCGGGGCTGCGCCTGGGCGAGATCGCCGACCTCCGGAAGGAGGATGTCGACCTCGAGGACCTCGTCTACTACGTGCGCTCGGCGGCGAACAAGGGGCCGCGGCTCGAGCCCATGCACCCCGAGGTCGAGCGGATCCTGCGCCGGCGCATAGTTCTCGCCGGCCCGTACGTCTTCGGAACCGCCGACGGCGAGCACGGCCGGAACTCGATGCACCTCGCCTTCGACCACTTCAAGCGGGCGCACCCGCGCTTCGCGAACGTCGGCTTCCATCTCCTCCGGCACACGTTCAACACGCGCATCCAGGAGATCGCGCGGAACCCGATCCTGGCCATGCGGCTCACGGGCCACAAGACCGTGAGCATGTCGGCGCATTACACCCACTTCGAGCTCGACACGCTGCGGAAGGTCCTGAAGAAGCTCGCCTGACCGCAGGCCGAAACCTTCTCGGGCCGCAACGCCAGGCAGGCGCGGGCGACCCCCTCTCTCCCCGGCGCGTGGACTCCCGCTGTCAGAGTCCATGTCGGACCCCCGATGTACTATCGCCATACGCATGGATCCGAAGCTCTACGAAACGCTCCGGCGCTCGCTCCCCGCCGACCGATTCCGGGATCTCATGGCCGCCGTCGCCTCGACCCCGGAGCCACAGGCGACTGGGTCGCCCGGTCACGCGCGTTCGCGCTCTTCGAGCCCATCCGTTCGGCGGCGACCTTCCTCCGGGACTCGCTGGAACGGCGCGGGCTCGCCGGCGGGCGAGACCTGAGGCGGCTCGACCTCGAGGGTCTCCTCATGGAGGCGATCGACCGCGTCGTCGACGGCTACGGGCTCGGGGACGCGACCACGGTGGAGGAAGTCGTGGCCGACCTCGCGCCTTTCGTGCTCCAGATGGACGAAGCCGCCGGGCGGGCGCCGGACGCCACGTTCGCGGCGCGGATCGCCCGTCAGGCCCTCGACATCCTCCTCAATCGCCACAGGCGCGTCGAGGACACCCCAGGAAGCCGTGAGCCGCGTGGAGCTCGAGCGACGTCTGCCCCGCGACCGAGATGGGTGACGCGATCCCGCCGCGCACGTCCGCCCCGCGCCCGCCCGTTCGGGGCTCGCCGCGCAGCCCGCCTCACGGGCGCGCTCGGCCGCGCCGGAAGACCCGGGTGGCGATCTCGAGCGCCTCGTCGTTGCCGCGGGC
>Ga0187893_10000339_pt1 | contig 122149 bp, 91 predicted proteins | sample MA1701074metaG_FD_139574 | JGI IMG/M metagenome (GOLD analysis project Ga0187893, IMG submission 139574) | White microbial mat communities from a basaltic lava cave in the Kipuka Kanohina Cave System on the Island of Hawaii, USA - MA170107-4 metaG ...
GGCGGCCCGCGGGCCGCCAAGCATTCGCTGACCCAGTCTGCCTCCCTCATCAACAAGGCGCTAGGCACCGAAGTCATCGTGGCGGCCGGTAAGGACCTCATCACCATGCGCGAGGGTGTGCTCACCGTGGACGCGCTCGACTTCGAGGACCACGCCGCGAACGGGCGGGCGGAGGAGGCGTTTGCCCTGTGGGGCGGCGACCTGCTCGAGGGCCTGTGGGTGCGCGGTGCGCCCACGTTCGAGCGGTACCTGGCCGACGAGCGCGAGCGGTTGCGGCGGGTGCTGCGGGGCGTCTTGAAGGAGCTCATCGAGTCCCGGCAACGGGCGGGGAACTGGGCGGGGATGCGCGCGGCGTCGGAGAAGCTGCTGGAGGTGGATCCGCTCGACGAGGCGGCCATGCTGCGCTACCTCGAGGCGCTGATTCTGCTCGACGATCGGACGCTGGCGTTGCGGCGCTATGGCGAGTTCGAGAAGAGGCTCAAGGAGGAGCTTGAAGCGGAGCCGGGAGAAGGGCTGAGGCGCTGGGTGAAGAGGCAGCGAACTGGTGAGGCGCTGTCACTCCGTTCCAATCAGCAGCGCGTCGGCGAGCGGTCGACCTTCCCGACGACCCGACCTGTATTCGGCCGAGAAGGCGAGTTCTCTGCACTCTGGCGCAGCTGGGAGTCCGCGAAGGGCGGCCGTGGATCCCTCACGGTACTCGAGGGCCTGGCTGGCATTGGTAAGACCGCGCTCGCCCTGAAGGTGGCGAACCAAGCCCGAGCCAACGGTGGAGCAGTCTGTTTCATGAAGTGCCATCGGAGCGAGCGCGCAGTGCCCTTTGCCCCAGTCACCGAGCTGATCCGGCAGCTGTCGCGCCTTCCCGGGTTCATCGGCACCGGTCCACTGTGGATTGGTGAGCTCACACGACTGGCGCCAGATCTTCGCGATCGGTTTCCGGGCTCGCCGCCGCCCATGGCTATCGACGATTCCGCGCGCCATCGCCTCTGCGATGCGACGTTCGAGGCCATTCGCAGCGTCGCCAATGAGCAACCACTCCTCATAGTCGTCGACGACATTCATGAAGCTGACGAAGCGACCCTTGCCCTGTTGCACTTCGTTGGGCGACAGGTGGCTGGCATTCCCGTTGTGCAGCTGTGCACGGCACGAAGCAACACCAGCAATCCCGATACTGCGCGCTTCCTCGAGTCTTGCCAGGCGCTCCAGATCGCGGCGTTTGCCGAACTGGGACAACTGCCGGACGTCTACATTGCGGTCATAGCGAAGCAGGTCTTCGCTGAGTGTGGGAAAAGCGCCGAGGACGTGGCAGTCAGGCGAATCCAGCAAATCGCTGGCGGGAATCCACTTGTCGCAATCGAGGCTGCCTTGCAAGCAGCTCGGTTGCCACCGGCTGGGCAAGCGCACACGCTTCCACTCGAGCCACCAGATCCCCGGGAAACGCCTCAGGACGACGCTCGTCCATTCCTTGTGTCGTCGCTCCAACGCTTGTCCGCATTGCCGGAGTCTGCGCGCCTCGTCGCCTCGGTCATCGCGGTTAGCGGCCGCGAGGTTGCCGACCATCTCATCGCTGCCATCACCGATCTCTCGGTAGCGGACCTCTCAGCAGCGTTGGATGCCCTGGACGAAGCAGGCTTTGTGCAACGCGTTGGGCGCGGAATTGCGCTAACCCACGAGAGTTACTCCCGCACGATCGAAAACGTGATGTCGACCGAAACGCGGCGGACTCTGCACGAGCGGTTGGCCGACCGGCTGTCGCGGTCCGCCGCGGAGGATCCCTCGGCGTGCTTTGAGGTCGCGACCCACCTTGCTGCCGCGGGAATCCGAGACGGAGCCCGCACTCAAGCGTTGCAGGCTGCAGAGTACGCAGCTTCCCTCGGCGCAACCCGCGAGCGCGCCACAGCTCTTGCACTCGCGCTAGACCTCGATGACGCACTCGATCCCTTCGTGGCCGTAGAGCTCTGCTCGTGCTACGTGAGTCTCGGGGAATTCGACCAGTTCGGGCGGCTCAAGGCGGCGCTGAACGCCACGCAGGCACCGCAGGCGTTCGCCTGCGACCTAGAGTTCCTAGAACTGCAAGCCGCACACCTTGCGGGAACCAAGCGGTTGGACGAGATCGCCGGGGCGCTCCACGAACTCATCGGTCGGGGGGTACCGTTTGCGCGGGAGTACGATGCGCGCTGGCTGCTGCTTCGGGCAACGAACCAAGCCAGCCAGCACGCGGCATCGCGGCGGGCCGCTCGTGACTTGCGACGAGCGGCGCAGGGCTCCTCGGGACGATGGCAGGCGTACGCGGCCCTTGCCACTTCCTTCATCCGGTCGAAGTACCTGTGGCCAGCTGCGGCCCTTCCATACTCCGAACGGGGACTGAGGATTGCGCAAACCGCACGCGACTGGCGTACGGAGTACTTGGCGCGGGTCGGCCTCGGCGCGGTGCTGCGGCAACTAGCCCGGTACGGGGAGTCGCTAGCTCATTTACAGGCAGCCCACGCACTGGCTCGCCGCACACTGAGTCGGGAATTCGAGGCCCAATGCCTAGGTGACATGGCCGTGGCCGAGTTTGCCAGCGGGAACTACGCGCGTGCGGGCGAGCTGTACGACCAAGTGGATCGCCTTGGACTCGCGGGCACGCCGTTGCAGAGTCGGATCCAGAACGCCAGCAATCGCGGCGAGCTCTATCTGCTGCTTGGGCGGGTCAACGATGCTCGGACGTGGTTCGAGACCAGTTCCGCGCTTGCTGAGCAGAATAGCTGTATTCGCTGGGGAGTGACATCGATCGCCGGCCAAGTCCTTTGCGCTCAGCGGCAGGGGGACCAGGATCGCGTTCAGTCCAAGGCCGTGTTAGTGCGTCACATGATTGGCTCCCAGCTCAGAGCCACGCACGACCGGTGGCTAGTTGAGGCTGCGTTAGCGTGGGATGCCTACTACCGTCTTGGCGACCTGCCTAGTGTGATGAGGGACTTGGATCATGCCGTGCGAGAGCTACGACGGAGAGACATCGACCACTCTCTGCACCTTGAACTGGAGGTGATTCGGCTCGTTGAAGCGGCGACTGGCACGGTTGATGTTGGCCGCCGGAACCAGCTCGCAAGGCTAAGCGAGCACTGCGGCGCCAAAGGGATTCTGCGAGCTCTATCCGTTCGAGATCGGAGCTAGGCCTTCAAAGCCCCTGACTTGCGGTTTCGAAGCGGCGGCCAAGGCATCAGGAGTGAACCTTGCGACTCACGCGGCGGTTTCTGAACCGGTTCGGCACGAGCGATCAGTGCATCTCGAATCTGCTGACTGCTCAAGAACACGCTCACAAGACGGGGATCGAACTGCTTGCCGGCATATCGACGCATCTCCTCTCCGACTCTCTCGAACGACAACGCTTTTCGGTAAGGACGATCCGTTGTCATCGCATCGGCTGTGTCAGCGATCATGATTACGCGCGCACCGACGGGGATCGCTTGACCCGCCAAACCTAGAGGGTATCCGCTACCGTCGAAATTCTCGTGGTGGTGGCGTATCGCGTCCACGATCACTCCCCCGAATGCCGAGATCGTACCAACGAGCTCGGCCGACCGCGTCGCATGCGTCTGCATGAGGGCTTTTTCGGTCGGGTCGAGCTTGCCCTCTTTGCGCAACAGCGGCGCGTACTCTTCATGGATCTTTCCCACGTCGTGGAGTAGCGCAGCCGTGCGGATCTGGTCGACGTGCTTGGACCCAAGGCCCAGTTCTCTTGCGAGAGCGGCAGCCAGCTCCGATACGCGCTGCGAATGGCCGGACGTGTATGGGTCACGGGCTTCGATTGCCTTGACCATCAATTCGAGGAGGTCGCGGTTTACCTGCTCGAGTTGTAGAGTCACCTGGTACAGGTTTCGAACCAAGTACAGCGGGAGAATCAAAAGGAGAATACCCGGTATTTGGAATCTCACATAGAGGAAGGCCAGCAACGGTCCCAGGATCGAAGCAACGAGGTCGTAGAGGAGGGCCGACCCGGCAATCCTGGTCCAAGAGCGGCTGAGCGTCTCGCCATAAGCAAGCGAGACTGCCAGACTCACCGCTGCGCTATTCAAGCCGAAATACGTTACAACAGCGCCCGCTACTGGAAAGACATCGAATGAGAATTCCGAGAGGGAGTACCACCCTCCGAGAGCTTGGTAAACAAGCGACGCGGCAGCTACTGAGATGCTCATTTGTGCGACGTTGAAGGCGACGCGTAGCGGAGCCTTGCGTTTCACGGCCGACTCGACACCGAGTACCGCACCGCCGGCCACAACGGACGCCCACCCTGTGTCGAACAACATCACGGAGGCAATGAATGGCACGAACGCAACAGAGGACTGAGTTTCGGTTCGACCGACCCTTAGTCGCAGATACGAAGCTTCGCTAAGGAACCCAAGGACAAGGAAGGCAGCGAAGGCGTTCCAGTGCGTGCCGGGATCTGCGGAGGAGAACTGCCATCCGCACACCCGCCACACGATCACCGCAGCAATAACTGCCGCAACGGCGTATAGTCGAAAGCCGCGATTCATAACTTGTGAAGAACACGTCCCCCCGGCAGGCCATCAAAAGGTGTTGCTTCCCGTCCCCGCCAAACAAGCGCAAATGGCGTTGACGATCATCCAGATGATATTCATCGAAGCGTCACCTCCCTTCAGCGTTTGAAAGTCCCGCCAGGGAGTGCGCCTTTTCGCTACGGGCGCACGACGCTCCGCTCATACTGCCCGCTGAGACCGCTCCTGGGCCTCACCGGGGGGTCCGTATTCTCTTGTGAAAGAGCTCCCGCTTAAAGGTCCTGAGACTCCAACGGGCCCGACAGGGCCCGATCCTTCACGCTGGATCGACTGTGGACAGGTCTCTGCGACTAACCCCTCACCGCTGTTGGAGGTACCACCGGTTGGTCGCGTCGAGCACGGCCAGCACGGCCGCCTGCTCGGCGCTGTCCTTCACCTCGGCCGACCCCACGAGGAGCTGGCTGCTCCGCCCGCCCACCCCGTGCACCGCCGCCAGGATGATCTTCCGGTCGAACGCTTCCACCACCCGCACCCCCTCCAGCACCACGCCTGCCTCTTCCAACTCCCGTTCCAACGCCTTGACCGCAGCCCGTGCCGCCAGCTGGATCCGGCTCCGCGGCTCGTCCACCCCTTCTTCCGCGCCCTCGAGCTCCTGCCCGTTGCTCCGCAGCATCACCCGCACCGACACCCGGCGAGGCCGCGGCGACTCGATGACCAGGTCCACGAACACGAGCTTCCGGCGGCTCGCCGCCTCCACCACCGCCTCCCGTTCCAGAACCTGCAACGGCTTGACGTCCGCCGTCTGCGCCACCGAGATCTTCCGGTGATCCACCTTCAGGCCGAGCTGCGCCATCAGCGCGCTCTCGACGTTCCGCACCACCTGCTTCGCCGCTACCTGCGACGACGTCAGGACGTGGACTTCCTCGACGTCGCCGCCCCGCCCCGCCACGATCCTCGCCGACAGCACGCCCGCCAAGGAGGCGATCAGTTCCTCGGCCCGGCGCAGCTGCCAGGCCGCCGGATTCTCATCAGGCAGCGGCGCCATCGGCGCGCCGCTCACCGGTCTCCTGACGTCACTCGTCGAGGCTCTCCCGCTCACGCTTGGGGTGCTTCGGCCGGCGCCGATGCCGCGTCTTCGGCTCGTGCACACGGCCGGCCGGCGCGTCCAGGCGTCCCTTGGGCACCCGTGCCGGATTCGGCACCTTCACCCGCTCTCGCCGGTCCCGCCGGCGCGCCATGCCGCTTCTCCCGGACCCGGACACACCGCCCCCGAGCCCCGACCCGGCCGGGTCGATTGTCCTAAGCTGTTGCGATATATGCACTTAGACCGAAAACCGCCCCAACGCTTGCCCGAAATCGCGACCCCGATTATTGGGCAAAAACCCTTTTCTGTCAAGGACTTCCGACCGTCCACTTCAAGTACTTGCTCAAGGCCGCTTTACTCGGCCGGCACAACCCCCTCCAACTCGTACTCCTTCAGCTTCCGGTACAGCGTCCGTTCCCCGATACCGAGCATTTCGGCTGCCTTCCGTCGGTTGCCCCGGGTGGCCTTCAGCGCCGCCGCGATGGCCGCCCGCTCCACCTCCGCCATCTTCATCCCCTGCTCCCACACGATGACCTCGGCGGGCCGCTCTGCGCCCTCCCAGAGGGGAGTCTCGGGCCGGCCGGTGGCGGGCGGCGGGCCGCCGGCAGCAGGCCGCAAACCACCATCCGCCGCCCAGCCCCCGACCCGGCCGACGACCACGTCTTCGACCCTGCTGTCCGTTGCCTGCTGCCCGCCACCGCGGCCGATGTCGATCACCTCGATCCGATGGGGCACGTTGTCCAGCCGGCGCCTGAGATCTTCGACCTGGAGCCTCAGGTCCAGCAAGCTCTGCACGATGACCTGCAGCTCCTGCCCCGAGATCTCCCGCGATCCGGCCCCGCCCCCCATTCCCGCCCCTCCGGCCACCAGCACCGGCAGGTTGCGCCCCGACTCGCGGATCTCGCGCGGGATGTCGGGGGCGCGGATTTCGCCCTCGGGCGCCAGGACCACCATGGACTCGACCAGGTTCCGGAGCTGGCGCACGTTGCCCGGCCACGGCGCCTCGACCAGGATCTGCAGCGCTTCCTGGGTGATGCCCTTGAACGGCCGGTCGTGCAGCCGGCTGAACTCCGCGATGAACCGCCGTAGCAGGATCGGGATGTCGCCACGCCGCTCGCGCAGCGGCGGGATGTAGATCGGCAGGACGTTGAGCCGGTAGTAGAGGTCCGCGCGCACCAGCCCGGCGTCCATCAGCTCGCGCAGCGGCCGGTTGGTCGCCGCGATCACGCGCACGTCCACCTTGATGGGCTGGGTGCCGCCCACGCGGAAGAACGCGCGCTCCTCCAGCACCCGGAGCAGCTTGACCTGCGTCGCCAGCGGCATCTCGCCGACTTCGTCGAGGAAGATGGTGCCGGCCTCCGCCAGCTCGAACATGCCGAGCCGCCGCTCGGCGGCGCCGGTGAACGCGCCCTTCTCGTGCCCGAACAGCTCGCTCTCGAGCAGCGACTCGGGAATGGCCGCGCAGTTGACCGGAATGAACGGCTGGCCGCGGCGCGGCGAGAGGTCGTGCAGGGCGCGCGCCACCAGCTCCTTGCCGGTGCCGCTCGCGCCCTGGATGAGCACGGTGCTCGTGACCGGCGCCATCTGCTCGATGCGGGAGAGCACCTCGCGGATGCCGGGGTCCTCGCCCAGGATGCCGGTGCGCAGCTGGAGCTTCTTGCGCTCGATGAGCCGCCGGCCGGCGGCCACGACCTCATCCGCTGGCACCGGTTTCAACAGGGCGCCTGACAAGCCGAGCCGTCGTGTGAGGTCCGCGGTATCGGCGTCGGTGGGCTCGGCGAGCCCCAGCGTCGCGAGCCGCGCCTCGGCGACCTCGGCCAGCGTGCGCGCCATGCCGGCCTCGCGCAGGCCGCCGGTGAGCACCATCAGGTCGGGATCGGCGCGGCGCACCGCCGAGCGGAGGTCGTCGAGGGCGGAGACCATGGTGGTCGTGAAGCCCGCGGCCTCGAACGCGGCGTTGGCCCGCACCGCGGCCTCGAGGTCTTCCATCGTGATGAGGACGCGGCCGGCCATGGCGCTAGTGCTCCGTCTTCCCGTGCAGCAGCTCGGCGGCGTGCTCGACGAAGGCCTCGAGTGCGGCGAGGCCGTCCCTCACGCCGTTGGGGGAGCCGGGAAGGTTGACGATGAGCGTGGCGCCGCGCACACCCGCGACGCCGCGCGACAGCGCGGCCCTGGGGAACCGCGCGAACGCCTGGGCCCGCAGGTACTCCGCGATGCCCGGCGCCTCGCGCTCCAGCACCGCCCGCGTGGCTTCCGGCGTTCGGTCGGTCGCGGAGAGGCCGGTGCCGCCGGTGGTGAGGATGACGTCCACGCCGCCGCCGTCGGCCCAGGCGATGAGCCGCCGCGCGATCTCGACCGTGTCGTCCGCCACCAGCTCGCGCATCGTCACCTCCCACCCGTGGGCCGCGGCCCACTGGGCGATCGCGTCGCCCGAGGTGTCGGCCCGTCCTCCGGCCGCGCCCTTCGTGGACACGGTGAGGACGGCCAGCCGGATCACGTGCGTCGCGAGCCTTTCTTCCAGAACGGCGTCTCCACCACCTCGGCGCCGACCTTGCGGCCGCGGATGTCCACGTCGAACCGCGTCCCAACGACGGTTTTCGCGATCGGCAGGTAACAGGTGCCGATCGGCTCGCCGGTGGAGGGGCTCACGGTGCCGCTCTTCACCTCGCCGCTCGCCTCGCCGTCCACCACGACTGGCATGTGCTGGCGCGGGAAGCCTTTCTCGGTGAGCCGGAACCCCACCAGCTTCCGCTGCAGCCCCGCCTGCTTCTGCTCGACCAGGGCCGCCTTGCCCACGAAATCGGGCTTCTTGAGCTTCACGATCCAGGTCAGCCCCGCCTCGAGCGGCGTGGTCGTGTCGTCCACGTCGTTGCCGTACAGCGGGTAGAACACCTCGAGCCGGAGCGAGTCGCGCGCTCCGAGGCCGGCCAGCGCCACGCCGGCCCCTGCGGTCAGCGCGTCCCACAGCTTCGCCGCGTGCTTCGGGTCGTGGTACAGCTCGAAGCCGTCCTCGCCGGTGTACCCGGTGCGGCTCACGATGCACGGGACGCCCGCGACTTCGCCCGTCGTGAACTTGTAGTACCCGATGGTCTCGAGGTCGATGCCGGCCATGAGCGGCTGGAGCGCCGCCTGTGCTCTGGGCCCCTGGAGCGCGAGCAGCGCGACGTGGTCCGACGTGTCCACCAGCTTCACGTCGAAATCGTCCTTGTACCGGTTGATGTGCACCCAGTCCTTGGCGATGTTCGCCGCGTTTACCACCAGCATGACCTTGTCGGCGAACCGGTACACGAGGCAGTCGTCCGCCACGCCGCCCGAGGGATGCAGGAAGCTCGAGTACTGCACCTGGCCGACCGCCAGAGCGTGCGGGTCGTTCGACGTGACGTGCGAGACGAAGTCGAGCGCGCCCCTGCCGGTGACCTCAAACTCGCCCATGTGCGACACGTCGAACAGCCCGACGTTCTCGCGCACCGCGCGGTGCTCGGCGGTGATGCCGGAGGGGTACTGCACGGGCATGTCGAAGCCGGCGAACGGGACCATCTTGGCGCCCGCGGCGACGTGCATCGCGTGAAACGGGGTCCGCTTCAGCTGGTCGGTCATCGGTCAGCCCATCAGCAGGGCCATGAGCGCTTTCTGCACGTGGAGGCGGTTTTCCGCCTCGTCGAACACGCGCGACTGCTTCCCCTCGAACACGTCGTCGGTGACCTCCTCGCCGCGGTGCGCGGGAAGGCAGTGGAGGAAGATCGCCGTCGGCTTGGCGAGCCTCATGAGGTCGGCGTCCACGCAGTAGCCCTTGAAGGCCTGCTTGCGCTTCTCGGCCTCGCCTTCCTGGCCCATCGAGGCCCACACATCGGTGTTCACGACGTCGGCGCCGTCGACGGCCTCGTCGGGCTCTTCGGTGATCATCACCTTGGTCTTCTTGCTGGCCCGCTCGAACACGGCGTGGTTGGGCTCGTAGCCTTCGGGGCAGGCGAGCCGGACCTCGAAGCCCAGCAGCGCCGCAGCGTCGAGCCACGAGTTGGCCATGTTGTTGCCGTCCCCGATCCACGCCACGCGCTTGCCGGCGTAGCCGCCCAGGTGCTCGACCACGGTGAGCAGGTCGGCCAGCACCTGGCACGGGTGGTGGAGGTCGGTGAGGCCGTTGATGACGGGCACGCTCGCCCACTTTGCCAGCTCGGTCACGATGTCGTGGCCGAAGGTGCGGATCATGATCCCGTTCGCCATCCGGCTCATGACCCGGGCCATGTCGCGGACGGGCTCGCCGCGGCCCAGCTGGATGTCGCGGGAGGAGAGAAACAGGGCGTGCCCCCCCAGCTGGAAGGCGCCCACCTCGAAGGAGACGCGGGTCCGGGTGGAGGACTTCTCGAACACCATCGCCAGGGTCTTGCCGGCGAGCGGCTTCTCCTCATAGGCGCCGGATTTCATGCGCCGGGCGACGTCGAACAGGCTGTCCACGTCGGCCCTGGAGAGATCCTCGAATGTCAGAAAGTCGCGCTTGGGCATAGGCTCTGGTGTTGTGGTCGGTCAAAATGACAGCGGGCAGGGGCGAAATGTAGCCCTGCCCGCAGTTGGCGGCCAACCCCGGCGCGGGGCGCTTCAGCCGAGCTCGGCGAGGACCCCGCTCACATCCGGCTCGTGCAGGTCGGGACGGGGTTGGCCGAACAGGAACCCCTGGACGTAGGTCACCCCGATACTCCGCAGCGCGCGCAGCTGCTCGGCGGACTCCACGCCCTCGACGATGAGGGAGGCGCCGACGCGCCGGGAGAACGTCTGGAGCATGCCCACGAGCTCGTGGCGAATCGATTCCGTATGGACGCCCGCCGTGATGGCGGCGTCGAGCTTGATGAAGTTGGGCTGCGCTTCGGCAATGAGCCGCAGCCCGGAGTAGGCTGATCCCACGTCGTCAAGCGCGAACTGCACGCCGGCGGCCCGGAGCCGGCTCACGACCCGGCGGAAATGCAGGAAATCGCTGATGCCGGCACGCTCGGTGAACTCCAGCACGACCCGTCCGGCCAGGCGCTCCAGGTCGCGGTCCCGCAACAGGTGGGGGTCGAACACGGCCACCGGGTCGACATTGAGGAACAGGAGGCGGTCCGGCGGCAGCGCGGCGACGCGTGCGAGCGCCGTTTCCCGGGCCAGCCGCTCGAGTTGCCAGGTCAGCTGCGCTTGCGCGGCGAGGGCGAACAGGTACTCCGGGCGCTCGAACGGCCCGCACGGACCCCGCGAATACGCTTCGTAGCCGAGGATGCCGCCGCGCTCGAGGTCGATGATCGGTTGGAACACCGTCGTCAGCCGGCGTTGGTCGATGATCTGCTGGAGCGCGGCGCGGGCCTCGTGCAGCTTGCGGTCGCGTTCGGCGAACGCGTCGGTGTAGGCGGCGTCGAGCGCCCGAAACACGAGCCGGTGGAGAGAGGCGCCGGGGTCGCGGGCGACGGAGGCGCACCCGATGAAGCACTCGAACTGGCTGGCCAGGCTTGCCGGGAACCCCTGGCGGATCTGTTCGTCCACTCGCCGGCGCACCCGCTCACGGAGCCGGTCCATCTGCTCGTAGGCGATCACTTCGGAGTAGCGGGGCGGCGACAGCACCAGGACGAAGCTGTTCCCGCTCATCGAGAGCTCGGCGAGGAAGTCGTCCTTGCGGAGCCACTCCTCCTTGGTCTCTGCGAGCTGCCGGGCCACGGCCCGCACGACTTCGTCGAAGATCTCCCATCCGAACAGGTCTTCCAGCTTGGTGAGCGGGCTGACGTGCAGGGTCAGGAGCGCCACGTGAGTCCGCTCGCGCAGGACGCCGTCGATCTGTCGGAGCAACAGGGGCAGGGTGGGCAGGTGGGTCAGCTGGTCGAACAGCGCGTCCGCCACGTCCCGCTGGGACTCCGCGCCGTCCTCCAGCACCTGGCGCAGGACCCGAAGCTCCAGGTCGGCCGACGAAGTCCTTCCTCGTTGACCGGCCTCAGCCCCGGCTTCTTCATCTTCATGGTGCAGGTCGGCTTCCACGCGCTGCACAATCTTGAGATTCGGCCCTCCCGCCGCCAGTCGGGAGCCTGGCGCGGATTCCAGGCGTGTCGGAGACGCCTAGGCGGGAATCAGCGTCGTCGTGGGCTCGGCCAGACCGGGCGCCGGGACGGGCGCGGGCAGACCCGCGAGCAGCTCCCCTCGACGCAGAGCATCGGCCGAGAGCGGCCGCCCCAGCAGATAGCCCTGCACGAGCGCGATGCCGGTCGACACGACCGCGTCGAGGTCGGCCGTGGATTCGACGCCCTCGGCAACGGTGAGGGCCCCGCAGCCGTCGGCCAGCTCGGCCAGGGACCGCAGCACGGAACGGCGGTAGGGGTCCGCGGCGGCTCCGCACACGAGGTAGCGGTCGATCTTGTAGTACTCGGGCCGGCACTCGAGGATCATGCGGTAGTTGGACTGCCCGAGCCCGATGTCGTCCAGCGCCACGCGCGCGCCCAGAGCGCGCACGGCGGCGAGTGCCCGCGCCAGCCGCTGCACGTCGTAACACGGGGCGTGCTCGACGATCTCGATGACGAGGCGGGATGGCTCGACGCCGCTTGCCCCGGCGGCCTCGGCGAGGTACGCAGGGAATCCGAGGTCACGGCTCAGGGTGGAGGCGTGCACGTTGATGGTGAGCGTCGGCGTGCCGGGCAGGTCCCCGGCCGCCGTGAGCGCGAGCTGCACGCACACCCGATCGAAGCGCTGCTCCTCGCCTTTGCGCCGCAGGTACTCGAACATCACGTCCGCGCGGGCCATGTTGGTGCCGCGCGGGCCGCGCACCAGCGCCTCGAGGGCGTGGAGCCGCCAGCTGCGGTGCTCCAGACCGAACATCGGTTGGAACACCACGGTGAGGCTGTCGGGCTCGAGGAGACGGTCGAGCAGGGTCCCGGAGCTCACTCCGCCGCCACGGTGAGGAGCGCCTCCGCGACCCGCGCGATCTCGGCCAGCGCCACGGGCTTCTGGAGAAACGCACAGGCGCCGCAGCGGCGCGCCTCCGTCTCGAGCTCGGGCGACCCGTGCGCGGTTACGACGATGGCCCTGGCCCACGGGCACTGCTCGCGCAGAAACCGCAGCAGCTCGAGCCCTTCGCGGCCGTGGGCGCCGGTCATCCGCATGTCCACGATGACGACGGAGTAGCACTCGGTCGCCAGGAGCGCTTCGGCCTCCTCGCGCTCGCCGGCGCCGTCCACGTCGTAGCCGAGTCCGTTCAGGTACGCGCAGGTCGACGCGAGGATCGCCGTTTCGTCGTCCACCACCAGGAGGCGATCGCCGGCCGACGCGAGCGCGGCACTCACTGGCCACGCTCCGTTGAGGCGGTCGCCGCGGCCGCGGGCAGCCGGATCAGGACCACCGCGCCGCCGCCCGCGGCATTGGCCGCTTCGACATGGCCGTGGTGCTGGTCCACGATGCGCTGCACGATGGACAGGCCGAGGCCGGTGCCGCCCGGCCGGCGCGTGTAGAACGGCTCGAATACGCGCGCGAGGTCGCCGGCCGGGAACCCGGGCCCTTGATCGGCGAATCGGCATTCCACCCAGTCCCCCTCCCCGGTGCCCGACACCGTGACGTCGATCGTGGAGCCGGCCGGCGCGTGGGCGATGGCGTTCTCGAGCACGTTGGTGAACACCTGAGTCATCCGGTCGCGGTCCATGGCGACGAGCGGCACCGACGAGGAGGGCACCACCCCGACGCGGACGGACCGGCGCTCCGCCAGGCCGGAGCACGCCGACACCGCGGCGTCCATCACGGCACCCAGCGGCGCGGGGCGCAGCGCGACGGGAGCGGGCCGGCCGAAGTCGAGCAGGTCCTGCATGAGCCGCTGCAGGCGCTCGACCTGCTCCCGCAGGATCTCAAAGGACCTCCGCTGCTCGGCCGGTGCGTCGCTCTCGATTTCGATCAGCTCGACGGTCCCGGTCAGGGCGTGGAGCGGATTGCGTACCTCGTGAGCCACACCGAGCACCAGCGAGCCCATCGCGGCCATCGTTTCGGAGAGCCGCACCTGTTCTTCGGCGCGCTTGCGCTCGGTGATGTCCTCGCAGACGATGAGCACGATGGTGCCCTCCGGACCACGCACGGCGCGCGCGGCTTCCTTGACCCAGATCTGGGTCCCGTCCCGGCAGATCTTGCGCAACTCCCAATGAAAGACTTCGCCCGGGTGGCACACGCAGTCGGCCACGTGATCCACCGCGGCGTCCCGATCGGCCTCGTGGAACACGTGGAGGACGGAGCCTCCCACCAGTTCTTCCGGCGTGTAGCCGAGCCAGGCCGCGCCGAACCGATTCACCGAGAGCACCTTGCCCGCCGGATCCACGGTGAAGTACATCGAAGGCGTGTCGTCGTACAGCGTGCGGTAGCGTTCCTCGCTCGCGCGCAGCGCATCGTTCAGCCGGCGCCGCTCGGTCACGTCGCGCTGGGTACCCCAGATACGGACGAGCCGCCCGTCCCACACGATGCCGGTGATGTTGTTGAGGAAAACGCGCTCCCGGCCGCTCCGGTCGAGCTCCCGCGTTTCCGCGTCGGAGATCCGGTAGCCGGACCGCACCAGGTCCAGGAGGTGTTGCGCGTTGATGGCGTCGGAGCGGACCAGGAGGTCGCTGAGGCGGGCCCCCTCGAACTCCGGTGCCGAGGCGTGACCGTACATCCGGGCCATCGCGTCGTTGCATTCGGCAATGTAGCCGTGCGCGAACAGGTGCTCGATCTGCTCCGGCGCGGGGAGTTTCGTGTCGAGGGGCACTTCGAGCTCGAGGCGCCACACGCCCTCGGCGGTCTGGGAGATGAACGAGCGATACCGCTCGTCGCTCGCGCGCAGCGCCGCTTCGACGCGCTTCTGCTCGGTGACGTCGACGACGGCGCCTTCGTAGCACAGCACCTGGCCCCGGTCGTCGTGCACGACCCGCGCGCTGCAGCGGACCCAGATCACGGCGCCGTCGTAGCGCCGCATCCGGACCTCGAAATCGCGGACGACCCCTTCCCGCTCCATCAGCGACCGCCAGCGCTCGCGGTCGGACGGGTCCGCGTACAGGCTCGACGCCGGCGCCTCGAGCAGCGACTCCCGGTCGGGAAACCCCAGCATTTCGACGCTCGCGGCATTCGCGTCGAGGATCCGGCCGTCCGGCGTCGTCCGGTACAGGCCGACCGGGACGTGGTCGAACAGGGTCCGGCGACGCAGCTCGGACGCCTGGAGCGCCTTGTGGAGCGACTGTTCGGGATCCAGCACGCGGAGCAGGGCCGACAGGTCTTCCTTGAGGACATACGCGCTGGCGCCCGCTTCCTCGGCGGCGCGGCGGAGGGCCGGCTCCATGTGTTCCGTGACGATGACCACGCGGGCCGCGGGGTCGACGTCGCGAATGGCGCGCGTGGCGGTGAGGCCGTCCAGACGCTCCATCGCGATATCCATCGTCACCCAGCGGGGACGAAGCCGCCGAAAGGCCTCCACGGCTTCCGCTCCGTCCTCGCACTCGTGCAGCTCGGCGTCCACGGGCGCCAGGATCGCCCGAATCATCTCCCGCATCCGCGGGTTGTCGTCCACGATGAGAATGGCCATGGGCTTCAGGCTACGGCCGCGGGCCGGCCGGGAACATCGGGGCGAGCACCCAGGGGGTTGGGGGTTCGCCCCTAACGGAAGGGGAGGGTGTCGCTCATCCGAGCGCGTCGCGATGGCGAACGGCGAACCGCACCAGGGCGTTGGTGCCGTGCACCCCGAGCTTGGCGCAGATGCGGGAACGGTGGTTCTCGACCGTCTTCGGGCTCACGCCCAGCTCGGCGGCGATGGCCCGCGTGGTCAGCTCCCGCGCGACCCCGCCCAGCACCCGACGCTCGACGGCCGTGAGCGCCGCGACGGCGGGCGAGCCGTCGACGGCCTGCATCGCGCCTCGACGCTCGACCAGGTGCTGCGCGAGGGACGGGCTGACGTAGCTGCGCCCGGCGGCCACGAGGTGCAGGCACGCCAGGATATCGCTCGCGGCGTTGTCCTTGAGCACATAGCCCTTGACGCCGAGCTCCAGCGCGCGGTCGAGCATCCGGCCGTCGTCGTACATCGTCAGAATGATGAGCGCGACCGCGAGGCCCTGCCGTCGCGCCGCCTCCGCCACCAGCAGTCCGCCCCGCCGGGGCATATCGAGGTCCAGGATGGCGACCGTCGGTCGCCGATCCTCGATCAGGCGGAGCGCCAGGTCGCCGTCGCCCGCTTCGCCGACGATCTCCACGGCCGGATCCTCGCGGAGCACTTCCGTCAGGCCCTTCCGGAACAGGGGATGGTCGTCAGCGATCACCACCGTGATGCGGCCGTTCATCGCGTGACCGCCGCGCGGTCCGCCACGGGGAGCGGCACCAGGATCCTGAGGACCGTGCCGGAGGTCGCCTGCACCTCGAGGGCGCCACCGAGCAGCTTCACCCGGGCGGCGATGCCTGGAAGCCCGAAGCCGGCACGCCCCGCGCCGCGCGACTCGAAGCCGCGGCCGTTGTCCGCGACGACGATCTCGACCGCCGCGCCGTTGCGGCGCATCGCAATCCGGGCTTCGGTGGCGCCCGAGTGCTTGAGGATGTTCGTGGCGCCTTCCTGGATCATCCGGAACACGCTGATCTCGGCCGCCGGCGCGAGCAGGCCGTCGACCTCGTCCGCGTCGAAATGGAACCGGATCGCCGTGCCCGCGAAAGCCTTCTCCACGCTGGCCGCGACTGCGGCCCGCAAGCCGAGCTGGTCGAGCTCGGCCGGTCGCAGGTTGTGCGCGATCTCGCGCACACCCCGCAACGTGTCCGACACGATCGTCGAGATCTGCTCCAGCTGCTCGCGCGCGCGCCCCGCCGTGTCCGGGGTCTGGAGCGCCATGTGCGCCCGGTTCTTCACGACCAGCAGGTCCTGTCCGATGCTGTCGTGCAGCTCGGCGGCGATGCGTTTGCGCTCGCTCTCCTGCCCTTCGAGCACCCGCCGTGCGAACTCCTGCTGCGCGCGCTGCGCGCGCCGCGCGCGGGCCAGCCGCGCCCACAGCGCGACCAGGACCGCCAGCGACAGGGCGGCGGCGGCGGTGATGCGGAACCACCAGCTCGACCAGAACGGGGGGCGCACGACGAGCACCAGGGACGCACCCGTCGTGTTCCAGACGCCGTCGCGATTCGCCGCGCTCACGGTGAACACGTAGCGCCGCGGGCCCAGGCCCGTGAAGTACGCGGTGCGGCGGCCGCCGACGTGGGCCCAGGCCGGATCCAGCCCCTCGAGGCGGTAGCGAAACACGATGCGCTCGGGAGCGGGCGAGCTGAGGCCCGTGTACCAGACCTCGACCGAGCGGCTTCCCGGACCGACGCGGACCTCCCGCTGCAACGGAACCGGCCGGCCGTCCACGACCAGCCGCTCGATCACGACACCGGGAGGTAGCGGGTTGCTGACCGCCAGGCTCGGCTGCACGATCGCGACGCCGCGGATCGTCGGAAACCAGAGCCGCCCATCCGGGGCTTTCCAGGCCGCCGGCTGGAAGCCCCCATTGGTCTCCGTCCACAGCAGGCCGTCGCCCCGCCCATAGGAGACCGAGTGGACCGACGGCACGCGTCCTTCGGCGAACGCGTTGAGCTCGTTCCGGCTGGCGCGGAAGATGCCCCGGTTTCCGCTCATCCAGAGGTTGGCGCTGTCGTCCTCGAGAATGGCCGACACCACGTCCTCGAACAGGCCCTCCGCCGTCGTGATCGCCGTCAACCGACCGTCCTTCAGGCGCGTCAGGCCGCCCCCGTACGTCCCGATCCACAGGGTCCCGTCCCGGTCCTCGTAGACCGCGCGCACGTAGTTGTGCGAGAGCCCGTCGGCGGTGGTGAGCGTCGTGAACCGCCCCTCGCGCAGCCGCGCGAGGCCGCCGGCCGTGGCCACCCACAGGGTGCCGGCCCGATCCTCCGTAATGAACGTGACGTGGTTGTCCGGCAGCCCCGCCGTGGTGTCGTAGACGACGAACCGCTCTCCCTCCCGCCGGTGCAGCCCCCCGTTAAGGGTGCCGACCCACAGCTGGCCGCGCCGGTCGACGTACACGGCGAGAACGATGTCATCGGCGAGCCCGTCCTCGCGTCGGAACTGGCGCACGGCACCGCCTGCGTGCCGGTATAGCCCGTTGCCCCAGGTGCCCATCCAGATCGCGCCATCGCGATCCTCGGCGAGCGACCACACGCAATCGGGGGACCCGCCGTCGCGCGCGCGGAACGCGCGCAGGCGGCTCCCCTCCAGCAGGTTCACCGGACCGCAGTTCGAGCCGACCCACACCCGCCCGGCCCGGTCACCGAGAATCGCTGTGGTCGAGGGAGTCACCGAGTCGGCGAGTGGCAGAAGCGCGACGGCCCGTGGGAGGAAGCGGAGCAGTCCGTCTACGTTCGTGCCCGCCCAGACCGTCCCCTCGCGATCGACGAACACGTCCCGGGCCCACCGGGTTGGGGGGTACTGCATGGGCCGGCTGCGTCGATCACCGGGCCGGAAGTTCCACACGCCGGAGTGTATCGAGGCCAGCCACATGCTTCCGTCCGGGGCGTGCGCGGCACGCACGAACGACTGGTCGCCCAGTCCGTCCGCGTCGCCGTACCGCACGAGCGTGCCGCGCCGCCAGCAGCCGATACCCCTCGGCAGCTTGACCCACAGGCCCCGCTCCCGGTCGGCTCCGAGGATGATCGACGGCCGTGCCGCGTCGAGTGCGCTCGCCGTGTCGCGCACGAATCGCTGGGCGTCGGCGTGGAGACGCAGGAGGCCGGCGTCGGTGCGCACCCACAGCGTGCCCTGGTCGTCCTCGGCGATGTCGCGGGGCGTGCTGGTCACGCCCTGCGCCGCGCCGAACGTGCGAATGGTGTCGCCGTGCACGCGGGCGATCCCCCCGAGCGTGGCGACCCACAGCGCACCGCGCGCGTCCACCGCCAGCCGTTCCGCGGTGCTGTGGGGGAGCCCGTCCCGGCTCGTGAACGTCCGGAACACACCGCCCGCGTAGCGGACGAGGCCGTTTTCCGTTCCCATCCACAACCGCCCCGCCGAGTCGATGGCGAGATCGAGGGTACGATCCGATCTGATCCCGGGGTGCGAGCGTGTGGTGAACGGCGTGAAGGTGACGCCGTCGAAGCGAACCAGGCCCCCGTACGTGGCGAGCCACAGGTACCCGTCGGGCGTCTGGGCGATGTCGTTGACGGTGCTTTGGGGCAAACCGTCGTCGGTGGTCCAGCGATTGACGACGTACGGCGGCGCGGGGTCCGGCGGCGCGGCACGCTGGGCGAGGAGTGTCGCGCCCGGCACCGCGAGAAGCGGGCACAGCCACAGGGGCGGACGCACGGTTCTGTCTGAAGGAAAGACCCGCTCCCAACGTACCACTCGCGACCCGGCCCGGGAAGCCAGCGGGCGTTTCGGCGGGCGCCTTCGGCCGGGTGTCGGCCGAGACCTACACGGCCGAAGGCGCCGGGGTCGCCGGCCTGCGGGAAGCGAGAAGCCACGCGCCGAGGTAGCACACGGCAGCGACGAGGTACAGCGCCTTGATGCCGAACAGCATGGAGAGGTACTCGACGACGCCGCCCACGACCGCGCCGAGCAGGTTGCTGGCGAGCGCGTCGGTCGAGGCCTCCTGGCCGGCGAACAGCGATGCGAAGATCCTGGCGGCGAAGAAGATGGGCAGGCCGACCAGCAGCCCGCCGACCAGCCATTGGCCGACGGGGCCCAGCCACAGCAGCTCGCGCACCGGCACCGCCCACGCGACCGCGAGCGTGGCCAGCAGGGGCACGAATCCCCGGGCCGGCGAGCCGAGCGGCCGGCGCAGGGTGAGCAGGTTGGCGGCGAGGATGACGACCAGGATCGCCGAGAACACGAGGACGTTCACGGTCCACGTGGACCCGAACAGCAGCGACATCTCGGCGACGCTCTTGGTCTCGACCAGCAGGAAGCCGGCGCCCATGGCGAACATGGCGCCGTCCGGCCGGAACCGGCGCCGTCCCACGCCGAGGCCGATCATGCCGGCCGCGACCGCGAGCACGCCGGCCAGGGCCCAGCGGTAGTGCGAGGGCACGGTGGGCCGGCGCAAATAGAGGTACGGCCAGTCGTCGGAGGGGAGGCCGACGCTGGTGTCGGCAGCCGCAGCGGGCGGAGGCGACGCCGCGCGGGCACGGGCCTCGTTTTCCGGGCTGAGCGATGCGCCGGCGACGAACGTGTAGTTGAACAGGCGGAAGTTCGACTCGTGCCAGACCAGCGGCGGCCGCCCGAACGCCTCGGCGATCATGCCGTTGAGCTTGGCCGCGATGTACGGCTCGTGCGACATGTGGTAGGTGATGAGCACGCCGCCGGTGGCCAGCCGGTCGCGCGCGGCGCGGAACGCTTCCACCGTGTAGACGTAGTTGTCGAGCCGGAGCGAGCTCATCCCCGAGAGCAGCGTCTGGCTGTCGAGGGTGCCCAGCACGATGACGCTGTAGTGGCGCCGGCTGCGTCGCAGGAACGCCCGGGCGTCGCCGGTGTGGACGTGCACGCGCGGATCGGCGTAGGGGCCCTGGAAGTGCGCGACACGGCCGATCGACAGGATCACGGGGTCGATCTCGACGGCGTCGATGTACGCGGCGCCGGCCTCGAGCAGCATTGCCACGTCGTTGCCCGTGCCGGACCCGAGCACGAGCACGGTGTCGAGCCGCTGCGCCATGCCGTAGGGCCGGGCGTAGTCCTCGCGCACCAGCGCGGCGAGCTCGTCGGTGCGGGCGTGGGCGGTGTCCAGGTTCATCATGTACTGGTGGAACGAGCCGTTGACATGGACGCTGAACCGGCCGGGCACCCGGTACACGTTGACCCGGTAGTAGGGCGACCAGTACTCGGGCTGGGGCCCGGCGGTCCACAGCACGAGCGCCACGCACCCGGCCGCGGCGGCGGCCATCACCGCGCCGAACCGCCTGTCGTCGAGCGAGAGGAGGGCCCACGCGCCGAGCGCGAAGCCGAGCCACGCCACGGGCGGCAGGTCCAGCGCGCTGGCGGCCGCGAAGGCGAGGATCCCGGCCAGGCTTCCGGCCACATCGAGCGAGTACGCCACCAGGGGCCGGAACTTCCGGAACTCGCGCCCGAGCAGCGCGCCCAGCGGTACGAACACGGCGGCGCACAGGGTGAACAGCAGGACGGCCGCCGGCGCGATACCGATGCGCCGCACCCGCGGGTTGATCTCGGTGAAGATGCCCCACACGTACTCGTCGCGGCTGACCGGCGCCTGGACCACGACGTTGGCGAACAGCTTCACCATCGCGAACAGAACGAGCAGCGCCACGGGCGCGAGCCACCGCACCCGCTCCGCCTGTTGTGCGCGTAACAAGCCGACGCCCATGCCGAGGAATGTCGCGATGAGGACGAAGTTGAGGTAGAAGCCGAAGACCCGCACGTAGCCCGGCACGTAGCGGATCAGCGCCAGCTCGAGGAACAGGATCAGGAACGCCCAGGCGGCGAGCCGAAACCCGCGCGGGCCGGAGGACGGTGGGCCGGAGATCACCGGCTGCAACGTACCACCCGACGGGCGTGGGAGGCCACGGGTGCTACCGGCCGTCGCGTTCCGGACCCCCGCCCGACGGCAGCCACAGCCGCACGCGGCCGCCGCCCTCGCTGCGGTTCTCGGCGACGACACGGCCGCCGTGCTCTTCGACGATGCGATGGACGATGGACAGGCCGAGCCCGGTGCCACCTTTGCGGAGCGAGTAGAAGGGCTCGAAGACCCTCGCCAGGTCGCCGTCGCGGAATCCGGGTCCGGCGTCCTCGACCGTGATGGCCACGCCCGGCCGGCCCCGGTCGGTGGCCCACAGCGCTTCGACCGTGACGGCCGCGCCGGGGGGCGAGTGCTCGAGGGCGTTCTGCAGCAAGTTGCCGATGGCCTGGGCCATACGCGCGGCATCGACGAACACGGGGGGAAGCCCCGACGGCAGGCGGACGGTGATCGCGCCGGGGCTGCACGAGGCGTCGGCGCGGCACGCCTGCTCGGCCTGCTCCACGACCTCCGCGACCGTGTGATCCGCCCGGGTGATCTGCCGCGGCCTTCCGTACTCCAGGAGGTCGCGCATCAGGCGCGAGAGCCGGTCGAGCTGCCGGCGCAGCACGTCGACGTGCGCCCGCGCTTCGTGGTCGAGCGGGTGCAGCGCTTCGAAAGCGTCCAGCGAGGCGGTCATGCCGAACAGCGGGTTGCGCACCTCGTGCGCGACGCCGGCCACGAGCGAGCCCATCGCCGACAGCAGCTGGGTGTGGCGCAGCGAGTCCTCGAGCTCCACGAGCCGGGTGACGTCTCTCGCGTTCAGGACGATGCCGTTCACGGCGGGGGCCACCACCGCGCTCCGGGTGAGCGTCTCCATGGTGCGCCAGCTGCCGTCGGAGTGGAGGACGCGGCACCGATGCGGCGCCCCCGCACTCTCGAGCGCGTCGCCGCAGAACCGCTCGCGGGCCAAAGCGACGTCATCGGCGTGGACGAAGGAGAACACCGACTGGCCGACGAGACCGTCCGGCTCGTAGCCCATGGTGCGCGTAACCGAGGGGCTGAGGTAGCGGAAAGCGCCATCGGGGCTCAGGACCGCCACGATGTCGGACGAGTGTTCGACCAGAACCCGGAACAGCGTTTCATGTTGCCGGAGCGCCGACTCGGCATCGTGCCGCGCCGCCGCCTCCAGCGCGATCGTCACGTGGTCCGCGATGGTGCCCGCGAAGTGCTGGTCCTCTTCCGACCAGTGCCGCAGCGGACCGACGTGCTCGTGGCACACCACGCCGATCGTTTCGCCGCCGCGCCGGATCGACGCGTCGAGCATGGAGCTGATGCCCAGCGGCGTCAGGTATGCCTCCGAGAGCTCCCGCGTGCGCGGATCGGCGTGTGCATCGTGAGCCGCCACCACGCGATCGGCCTGCAGGGCCTGGAAATAGTCCGGGAAATGCGACCCGACGATCTCCACGCCGTGAGAGTGGCGGTCGGCACCGAGCTCGTACAGGTCGGTGCACACGAGCTTCGAGCCGCCCTCGACCAGCCACCACACGCCGACCCGCTGGACGCCCATCGTACGGGCCGCCAGCTCGGTCAGCTGGCGGACCACCGACGGCACGTCCCCGACGCGAAGCGCGTCGCTCGTGGCCGCGGCCACGAGGCCCTGCTGCTGGCGACGCAGGCGCTCCTGGCGCGCGTGGGTCTCCTGGTGCGGCACCGGCTCGGCCGCCCAGTCGGCGAGTCGCCGCAGCGGGCCGCGTCGCGGCGGACCGTCCGCGGGTTCGAGGCGTTCGCGGCCCTCGACGGGGTCCTTCTGCGTCACGCGGAGGCCCCGGCGGAGGCCGCGAGCGCCCGCCGCCCGTTGAACGCCATGACGGGTGCGTCGCGCAGCAGGCCCATCGCCTTCAGGATCGCGGCGGGCTGGGGCCGGCACAGGAGGAACCCCTGGGCCAGCGCAATTCCTTCGTCGAGCGCGACCTGCAAGTCGGCGCTGTCGTCCAGCCCCTCCGCCACCACCAGCGCGCCGAAGCTTCCCGACAGGTCGGCGATCGAGCGGAGCACGGCGCGGCGGAAGAAGTCCCGGCTGGCGCCCGCCACGAGATAGCGATCGACCTTGAAGTAGTCCGGGCGGCACTCGAGGATCATGCGGTAGTTGGAGTTCCCGAGCCCGACATCGTCGAGCGCGACGGAGACGCCGAGCGCCCGCAGGTCGTCCAGCGCGAGCTGGAAGCTGCGGCCGCCCCACATCGGGGCGTGCTCGACGATCTCGACCGTGAACCGGGACGCGGGGCGTGCGTGGTGCTGCAGCATCTCCGCGAGGTAGGTCACGAACTCGCGGTCCCGGCCGAGCGTGGAGGCGTGCACGTTGAAGCTGAGCCGCGGCGCCGAGCCGAGCTGCCGTGCCGCCTTGAGGACCCGGGCCAGGCACACCCGGTCCACCGCGCTTTCCTCGCGCTTGCGGCGCACGTACTCGAAGAGCACGTCGGCCCCTTCCATGTTGGTGCCGCGAGGGCCGCGCGTCAGCGCCTCGAACCCGTGCAGCCGCCAGCCGTCGTCCCGGTGGTGGAAGATGGGCTGGAACACGACCTCGAGCCCGTCACCTTCGATAATCGCGTCGAGCAGACACGGGTCGAGGATCACGCGAACTCCGCCAGCAGGCGGCCGGCACAAGCGGCCAGCTCGGACAGGGGCACCGGCTTCTCGAGGAACAGGTCGGCGCCGCGCCGCAGGCTTTCCCGCTCCAGCTCGGGAGAAGCATATGCGGTGAGGACGATCGCGCGCGCATCGGGGCGACATTCCCGCAGCCAGGAGATCAGCTCGAGGCCCTCGCGACCGTGGCCGCCGGTGAGTCGCATGTCGGCGACCACCAGGGTGTAGTCGTGCTTCGCGATCAGGGCCTCCGCCTCTTCGCGCTCTCTGGCGCAGTCCACGGTGTAGCCGTGGGAGGCGAGATAGTCGCGAGTCGCCTCGCGAATGACTTCCTCGTCGTCGACGACCAGAATGCGTCGCGTCGCGTTGGTGAAATGCGTCAGGGACATGGCGGCAGGTGACCTCGTATTGGTGTCGCGGCCCCCAAGGGCAAGGGACGTGCCAACCGCGCGTCTGGCGCCGCTCGGCGCGCCAAGTGCTTGCGCCGCACTACTTGGCGTGATCGGAGTGGAATCCGGCTCCGGACGGACCGGCGTCCGGCGTTCCGGACGCGCGGTCCCGGATTCAGGATCGTCGCAGGTGCAGGGCCTTGATCTTCTCGTAGAGCGCGGAGCGCGAGATGCCCAGCGCGTGGGCCGCGGCCTCCACCTTCCCGCCGGCCCGCTCGAGGGCCCGGGCGATGTGCGCCCGCTCGGCTTCTCGCAGCGTCAGGCTCTGAGCCGCGTCTACGGGCGGGGACGGCGCTTCCGCGGGCGCGTCGAAGTGCAGGTCCGCGCGGCGCAGCACCGGAGCGTCACTCAGCAGTAGCGCGCGCTCGAGCACGTTACGCAGCTCGCGCACGTTACCCGGCCAGTGGTAGGCCTCGAGCGCCCGCTCGGCGTCGGGCGCCAGCGTGACGGCGCCGCGCCCCAGGTCGGCGGCCAGGCGCTTCCCGAGTTGGCGGACCAGCCCCGCGACGTCTTCGCGGCGCTCGCGCAGCGGCGGCACCCGCAGCGGCAGCGTGTTGATGCGAAACAGGAGATCCTGCCGGAACCGCTGCTCGCGCACCAGGCCGGCCAGGTCGCGGTGGGTGGCCGCGATCAGGCGCACGTCGACCCGGCGGTCGTGCACGTCGCCGATGCGTCGGAAGCGCTGCTCTTCCAGCACCTTCAACAGCTTGCCCTGGACCGGTAGTGCCAGGTCGCCGATCTCGTCGAGGAACACCGAGCCCCGATGCGCCACTTCGAGCAGGCCCGGCTTGTCGGACTGCGCGCCCGTGAAGGCGCCCTTGCGGTGGCCGAACAGCTCCGAGTCCAGCAGCTCGCCGCCGAGCGCGGCGCAGTTGAGATCCACGAGGGTCTCGTCGGTGCGCGCGCTGGTCGCGTGGATCCAGCGGGCGAGCACGCCCTTGCCGCTGCCGGTCTCACCGAGGATGAGTACCGGACTGTCGCTGCGGGCGACGCGTCGTGCCTGCTCCTCCAGCACGCGCATCGCGCCGCTCGCGCCGGCGAAGGGGTTCGGCGTCTCGCGATCGCGGCGGCTGCGCTCCAGCTGGCGCTGGCGGTTGCGCGCGTTCTCCAGGGCGCGCTCGATGACGACCAGCAGCGCCGGCAGCTCCACGGGCTTGGTGAGGAACTGCTCGGCCCCTTCCTTCATCGCGCGCACGGCGAGGTCGATTGAGCCGTGCGCGGTCAGGACGATGACCGGAACGGCCCCGCAAGCATCGTGCAACCGGGGGAGGAGGTCGAGGGCGGTGCCGTCCGGCAGGCGGTAGTCCAGGAGTGCGAGGTCGGGGCGTGCGTGGCCGGCCCGCTCCACGGCCGACACGCACGAATCCGCCTCGTCGACCTCGTAGCCGCGCCCCTCGAGGAAATCGCGCAGGCCGAACCGCACGCCCTCCTCGTCGTCCACGACCAGTACTCGGAACCGACCCAACGCGTCAGCCCCCCATCTCGGCGCGCAGCGCGGCCGGCAGGCGCACGGTGATCGCCGCACCGCCCCCGGCGCGGTTGGCGGCGGCTACCCGGCCGCCGTGCTGCTCGACGATCCGCTGAACGATCGCGAGCCCGAGCCCGGTCCCGCCGCGGCGGCGCGTATAGAACGGCTCGAACACGTGCGACAGATCCTCCTCGGTGAAGCCCGGGCCCCGATCCGCCACCACGAACTCCACCCACCGGTGCCCGTCGAGCGACGTCCCCGCGGCGTCGATGGTCACCGGGGCGCCGGCGGGCGAATGCTGGACCGCGTTGGCGATCAGGTTCCCGAACACCTGGGCCATGCGGAACCGGTCGACCATCACCGGCGGCAGGGCGTCGCCAACGCCGTGGTCGACGCGCACCTCGGCGCCACCGGTCAGCCCGGCGCTGTGCTCCACCGCCTGCTCGACCACGGCGCGTACCGGCGTCGGCGCCAGCTCCAACCGGCGCGGCGTGCCGTAATCGAGGAGATCCTGCATGAGGGTGGTGAGCCGGTTGAGCTGGGCGCGCAACACGGCCAGGTGCGGCGGGCGCTCCGGAAGCTGGGGGAAGCGCGCCTCGAAGGCGTCCAGCGTGGCCGTCATGCCGAACAACGGGTTCCGCACCTCGTGCGCCACGCCGACGACCAGCGTGCCCATTGTGGACAGTGTCTCGCTGCGCTGCAACGAGCGCTGGAGCCGTACGAGAGGCGTGAGATCGTGAATCACGACGATGACGCGGTCCTGGCCGTCGCTGCCCTCGACCACGGTGCTGACCTCGACCTCCCACGTGCGGTCGGCCGGCTCATCGCGAACCTGAACGACGCAGTGCCGGCCGGTCGCGCGCGACTCCACCGCCAGGGCCGCGCATCGCGTCCAGAGTGGACCCTCACCCAGGGTCTCGAGGGGCCGGCCGAGCACCTCGGGGTAGCCGCGGCCCGTCAGGCGGCGGACCGCGCTGTTGACCCGCCGCACGACGAGGTCGGCGTCGAGGATCAGGATCGGATAGTCGATCGCATCGAAGGTGAGCATCCACTCGCCGGCCGCCCGCATGAGGTCGGCCTCGTGGCGCTTGCGCTGAATGGCCTGCGCCACCTGGGACGACACGAAGCCGAGCACCTGCATCTCGCGCTCCCCGTACACCGCGGCGGCCTGGTAGTCCTGGACGGCCATGACGCCGAGGGTCGCCCCCGCCACGGTGAGGGGAACGCCGACCCACACCTGCGAGTCGGCGCCGATGGCGTCCACCTCGCCGCGGCGCGCAAGCTCGTCCCACACGGCAGCGGTGCAGAGCAGCGGCCGTCCGGTGCGAAGCACGTACTCGGTGAGCCCTCGGCCGCGGCGTCGCGGGCGCGGTGGCGCGTCGCGCTCGTCCACGAAGTAGGGGAACGACAGCAGACCGGTGGACTCGTCGTGGAGCGCGATGTAGAAGTTGCGCGCCGACATCACCTCCTTGATGATGTCGTGCACGGCCGGGTACAGGTCGGCCAGGCGCTCGACCCGGTCGGTCGCCTGCGCGATGCTGTAGACCGCCGCGTGCAGCTGCTCGGCCCGCTTGCGGTCGGTGATGTCGGTCGTGACCACCAGCACCAGGTCGGACTGGCGATCCGCCGAGCGCATGGGGCGCTTGATCGTCTGGAGCCAGCGGGTAGCGCCGGAGTCGTCCGTGACCCGCTCCTCGGGGATGTACAGCTCCGCGCCCGTGTCCAGCACGCTCCGGTCCTGGGCCAAGAAGTGCTCGATCTGGGCCTCGTCCCGGCGGAAATCGCGGTCGGTTCGGCCGACCAGGCCATCGACCGTCGTGGCGTAGGAGGCGGCGGCAGCCTGGTTGCCCAGGCGGAACCGTCCCGCGCGATCGCGTGCGAAGATCACGCTCGGGTTGAGATCGAGGACCTGCCGGAGGAACGCGCGCTGCTCCGTCAGCGCGCGCTCGGCCTTCGTGCGCTCGGTGATGTCGCGCTGCGTGCCCCAGGTTCGCAGAAGACGCCCGTCCTGCACGATGCCGACGAGATTGTTGAGGAACACCTTCGGTTCACCGTCCGGGCTCGTCTCGTGCGTCACGCCGTCCACCAGCCGATAGCCGTTGCGGATGTATCGCAGGAGGCACTCGATGTTCGCGGACTTGGCGGGATCGAGGACGGCGCGCAGCGGCTTCCCGATCAGCTCGTCGGCGCGCACGCAGCCGTACATGCGCGCCATCGCGTCGTTCGCCTCGGCCACGCGACTGTGCTCGAGGAGAAGCGCGACCTGCTCGTCCGCAGGGGCCGAGACGTCGACCGGGCGGTCCAGCTCGTCCCGCCATATCCCCTCGGTGCTCTGCTCGATGAAGGCGCGGTAGCGCTCGTCGCTGGCCTGGACCAGCGCGGCGGCCTGCTGGCGCTCCTCGAGCAGCAGGTAGACCATGCCCAGCGCGATCCCGAGGGCCGACAGCCACTCCAGCGCGCTCCAGTAGGCCCAGGCATCCAGGGAGGAGCGGAGCGGTCGGACGGCGAGGAACGACAGGTTGATGAGTCCGCCGACGCCGGTGGCCAGGGCCGTCACCACGGCCGCCAGGGACCCCGTCGCGCGCCAGCGCTGGAAGAACACCACGGCCGTGTACAGCAGCGCCGCACCGGCGAGCAGCGCCCGAGGCACGTTGCGCACGAAGCGGGCCGTGCCCTCCGGCGCGAGCGACAACGACAAGCCGCCTAACGCCACGCCCGCGACCATGGCGATGACGACCCCCGCGCGGAACAGCGGCGGCTCCAACCGGTCTCCACGGGCGTAACACCACGCGCCGAAGAACAGCAGCGGAGCCCGGGCGTACACGGCGAGCATCTGGAGAAGGACCAGGCTGTGCTCCAGCGCCGACGCCGGCGCCGCGAACGAGACCTGAACGAGGGTCGCCCCGTAGTACATGCCGTACGCCGCCCACGCCCAGGTCCACAGCAGGAAGGACCGCCTGCGACCGAGGTGCCCGTAGAGCGACCAGAAGAGGGCGACGCAGAAGAACGACAGCAGCGTCCAGAACAGCAGCACGAACTGCGCGGTACCTGTGGACATCAGTCCTCCGCAGGGCGACCCGCGACGGCCGGCCGGTCCGCGGAAGCGGCTCGTTCCGGGGCCGCGCAGCCCTACAGGATGTACTTCCTCAGATCCTCGTCGGCCACAATGGCGTCAAGCCGCTCTTTCACTCTCGCCCGGTCGAACCGGATGCGCTTGTCGGCCAGCTCGGGCAGCTCGAACAGGACGTCCTCCATCAGGGTGGTCAGCACGGTGTGCAGCCGCCGGGCGCCGATGTTCTCGAGCCGCTCGTTGAGCGTCTGCGCGATCGTCGCGATTTCGCGGATGCCGTCGTCGGTGAACTCGAGCGTGGCGCCCTCGGCCTGGACCAGCGCCGCGTACTGCTTGGTGAGCGCGTTCTCGGGCTCGGTCATGATGCGCACGAAGTCCTCGTTCCCCAACGGCGTCAGCTCGACGCGGATCGGGAAGCGGCCCTGCAGCTCGGGGATCAGGTCCGAGGGCTTGCTGACGTGGAACGCGCCGGCGGCGATGAACAGCACGTGGTCGGTGCGCACCAGACCGTACCGCGTCTGCACCGTGGACCCCTCGACGATGGGCAGCAGGTCGCGCTGCACCCCTTCGCGCGACACGTCCGGGCCGATGGTCCCGCGCTCCCCCGCGATCTTGTCGATCTCGTCGATGAAGATCATGCCGTGGTTCTCGACGCGGTCCAGCGCCTCGTTCACCACGTCGTCCTGGTCGACGAGCTTGCGCAGCTCCTCATCCACCAGGATCCGACGGGCCTCGTGCACGTGGACGACGCGCCGCTTCTTCCGCTTCGGCATCATCTCCTTGAGCATATCCATGAAGTTCACGTCGGGACCCTGCATGCCCTCGGGCGGCTGCATCGCGTCGAGCGGGGGGAAGGTCTCCTGCGTGACCTCGACCTCGACGTCCTTCTCCTCGAGCTTCCCGTCCTTCAGGAGCTTGCGGAGCTTCTCGCGGGTGCGCTCGCGGCGCTCGGTGGCCCGCGCCTCGTCGGCGTCGGGCTGTGGCGTGACCTGGCCTTCGGGCGAGACCAGAAACAGCGGCTTCGCGGCGTCGCCCTCCTTGCCGGCCGCGGGCGGCGGCGCGGCGGGCTTCTGGGCCGGAAGCAGCAGGTCGAGCAGCCGGTCCTCGGCGCGCTTCTCGGCCTCGGGATAGACCTCGTCCTCGCGCTCGCCGCGCACCATGTTGATCGCCGAATCCACCAGATCGCGGACCATCGACTCGACGTCGCGGCCCACGTAGCCGACCTCGGTGAACTTCGACGCTTCGACCTTGACGAACGGCGCCCCCGCGAGCCGCGCGAGGCGACGCGCGATTTCCGTCTTCCCGACGCCGGTGGGCCCGATCATGATGATGTTGTTGGGCACGATCTCGTCGCGGATGTCGTCGGGCGCCTGGGCGCGGCGCCACCGGTTCCGGATCGCGATGGCGACCGCCTTCTTGGCGGCCCCCTGGCCCACGATGTAGCGGTCCAGCTCGGCCACGATCTGGCGTGGCGGCAGTTCCTCGAGCCAGGGCGGCGCCTCGTAGGGCGGTTCCGGGGCTGGAGCGGGCGGCGCCGGCTCGGCGGGATTCGGGGTGGGGTTCTGGTCGCTCATGGAGTGGTGTCGCTCGGGGTCGGCCGCCACGGCGGCGGCGCGCACGGCGCGTCAGGATTGGTCACGAACAGCGCGGCCCCGTCGGGCCGCAGCCACGCCGCGGCGAGCACGCCGGGGCAACGTTCGTACAGCCGGTCCGCCGCCGGCCGGCCGTTCAGCGCGCCGCCGCCGGTGATCACGAACCGCGGGCGGTAGCGCGCGACGATCGCCCACAGGTCGTCCTCGAGGCCCCAGGCCGCCGCCGGATCGCCGCTCCGGTACGCGCGATACGTGCGCATCTTCCCGTTCGGCACTGCCTCAAGGCCGGTCGAAAGATAGTACAGCGCCGGGTTCGGGGCGGCGACGGTCGCGCCGGCGGGAAGCCGCGACGCCACGGCCTCACGCATCGCGAGCCACGAACGACCGCGTGCCCGGTGCTCGCGCACCCCCCGCCCGGCGGCAAGGCCGGCGAGCGCCAGCACCAGGGCCGCGGCGACCGCGGCCGGGCGGGCTCGCTCCGGCACGCCGAGCAGCGCCACCAGGAGCGTCAGCGGCCACAGCGCCGCGACGAACCGGTCCCCGGGGAACGGCCACCACAGCACGAACGCCGCGTAGCCCAGCATGCCGAGCGCGGGCAGCGGCGCCCGACGCCGCGCCTGCCACAGCGCCGCCACGATCGCGACCCCGAGCGCGGTCGCGAGCCATGCCGGGACCCATCCCCACCAGCCGGGCGACTCGCCGAGACTGCGGAGGATGGTGCGGGCGTTTCTGATCGGCGCCAGCAGCAGCGCCGCGATGGCGTCTTCCCGGACCGCCTCGCCGAGCCAGGCGGCGTAGGAGCCGTAGAAGCCCAGCAGCGGGGCCGGGACGTCGGCGCGGTGCGCGAACGTCCACAGAGCCCACGGCGCGAGGCCGAGCACGGCGAGTGCCGCCAGCGTGAGCCCGCGGCGCCGGTCGGCGCGCCACGCCAGGAACCCCGCCGCGAGGACGAACGGCGCGGCGACAGTGCGGGTCCACGTAGCGAGGGCGAACGCCGCGAGCGCGGCGCCGCGTCGCCCGCGCCCCCAGGCGAGGGCGCCGAGGGCGAGGAGCAGGAGGCACAGCGGCTCCGAGAGCGGCAAGGTCCAGAACCCGGCGAACCGCGGTGCAAGCACGCCGGCCGCGGCACCGGCGGCCGCGACCGGCGCCGAGAGTCCGAGCGCGATGCCGGCGAGCGCGAGCGCCGCAGCCAGCGGGCCGGCGAGCACGAGGTTCACCAGGCGCAGGCGCTGGAGGTTGGCCTCCCCGCCCGCCCCGCTGTTCCAGGCCAGGGCCAGCGTTGCCGGCCAGAGCGGCGGGTACTTGGTCTCGGCCGGCCGGTCCGGGAGGCTGATCGTGCGGTAGGCGCGCTGCTCCCGCAAGCTCTGCGCGAGCACGGCGTAGTGCGCGTCGTCGACGAACGTGCCGGCTGGGAAGTCGCGTGGCGTCGTGACCGCCGCCGCCCACGCGGCGAGACCCGCGGCGAGAGCGGCGGCGGCGGCGGCGGGCGGCCGCCTACTCCAGCTCAACGATGGTGACGTTGCGGTTGGTGAAGATGCAGATGTCGGCCGCGATCTCCATCGCTCGCTCCACGACCTCGCGCGCCGACAGCGAGCTGTGCTGCACCAGCGCGCGCGCGGCGGCGAGGGCGAAGCCACCGCCCGAACCGATCGCCGTGACCTCGTCGTCGGGCTCGATGACGTCGCCGCTTCCCGTGATCGTGAACAGGCTCGTCCTGTCGGCCACGACGAGTTGGGCTTCGAGGCGCCGCAGCACCCGGTCGCTGCGCCAGTCCTTGGCCAGCTCGACGGCGGCCCGCGCCAGGTTGCCGGGGAAGCGCTCGAGCTTCTCCTCGAACTTCTCGAACAGGGTGAGCGCGTCCGCCACGCCGCCCGCGAAGCCCGCGACGATCTTGTTCCCCTTGAGGAGCCGCACCTTCTGCGCGCGCGTCTTCATCACCGTGTCGCCGACCGTGACCTGGCCGTCGCCGCCCATCGCGACACGTCCGCCCTTCCTCACGCAGAGAATCGTGGTCGCGTGGATCACCGGCAGTGCCATCACGCCCTCGGATGTGCCTGGTGGTAGACCTTCTTCAACCGCTCGACGCTGGTGTGAGTGTAGATCTGGGTCGTGGACAGGGACGCGTGCCCCAGCAGCTCCTGTACCGCGCGCAGATCCGCGCCGGCATCGAGCAGGTGCGTGGCGAACGAGTGCCGCAGCGAGTGGGTGCTGACCTCCCGTCCGTCGGCCACCGCGTCGAGCAGGCGGCGCACCAGCAGCTGCACCGCGCGGGCCCCCAGCCGGCGCCCGCGCCCGCTCAGGAACAGCGCCCGCCGGTCCGGGATCCTGGCCTCCCGCAGCACCGCATCGCGCCTGGGAAGGTACTGCCGCAGCGCCTGCAGCGCCGGGCGGCCCACCGGCAGGAGCCGCTCCTTGCGGCCCTTGCCGCGCACGGTGACCTGGTCCGACACCAGGTCCACATGGTCCACGTCGAGTCCGACCAGCTCCGACAGCCGCATGCCGGTCGAGTAGAACAGCTCCAGGATCGCGCGGTCGCGGCGGCCGTGCAGCGTATTCCCGGCCGCGCGCGCCTCGGCCAGCGCGAACAGGCGATCCATCGCGGCCCGGTCGAGGTAGCCCGGCAGGCGCTTTTCGAGCCTGGGGGTGGCGGCCGCGCGAGCCGGGTTCACCTCGAGGCCGTGATACAGGTTGAGGAACCGGTAGAAGGTGCGCAGCGCCGACAGCGCGCGGGCCATCGAACTCTTGGACCATCCGCGCTTTTGAGCGTCGCCGAGGAAGCCGCGGATCGCGAGCCGGTCCACCCCGGCCCACTTCCACGCCGCCCCGCCGTAGAACCCGTCCAGAAAACCGGCGAACGCCGCCAGGTCGCGCCCGTAGGCCTTCACGGTGTGCGGCGAGTCGTTCCGCTCCGCGCCCAGCCACCGCAGGAAATCGGCGACCTCGGCCCGGCCGCCGGCGCTGCTCGCCGCGCTCATGCGCCCAGGGCCTGCGCGAAGTCGCCGATGGCCGCGAGGGCGCGCTCGGCCAGCGCCCGCTTGCGCCGCTGCTTGTCCTTCGGGGGCGACTCGAGCGGCGCGAGCAGCCCGAAATTCGCGTTCATCGGCTGGAAGTGCTCGGCGTCGGCGCTCCGCAAGTACTCCAACAAGGCGCCCAGCATGGTGGTGGGGGGCGGGACCAAGGGCGGGCGGCCCTCCAGGATCCGCGCGAGGTTGCGCCCCGCCAGCAGCCCCGTGCCGAGCGACTCGGTGTACCCCTCGACTCCGGTGAGCTGGCCGGCGAACAGGGTCGCCGGGCGATCCGGCGGCGCGAGGTACGCGCCGAGCGAGCGCGGCGCGTTGATGTACGCGTTACGGTGAATGCTGCCGTAGCGCAAAAACTCCGCCTGCTCGAGCCCCGGGATCATCCGAAACACCCGCTGCTGTTCCGGGATCCGCAGCCGGGTCTGGAAGCCGACCAGGTTCCACATCTGCGCGGCCCGGTCCTCCTGGCGCAGCTGCACCACCGCCCACGGCTCGCCGCCGGTCGCGGGGTCGGTGAGGCCCACCGGCTTCATCGGGCCGAAGCGGAGTGTGTCGTGCCCGCGAGCCGCCATTTCCTCCACCGGCAGGCAGCCTTCGAAGTAGGGCACCTCGTCGAACGCGTGGCCCTGGTGCTGGTCGGCGCCGGTCAGCGCCGCCACGAACCCGTCGTACTCCTCGCGGCGCATCGGCGCGTTCCAGTAGTCCGCGCCCCCGCCCTTGCCGTAGCGGGAGGCGCGGAACAGACGCGAGGCGTCGAGCGACTCGGCGGCGACGATGGGCGCGATCGCGTCGTAGAAGGCGAGGGCGTCGGCGCCCACCGCCCGCGCGATGGCGCGGGACAGCGCGTCCGACGTGAGTGGGCCCGTGGCGACGACGCCGGGGTCGGGCAGGTCCGTCGCTTCCTCGCGCACCAGCTCGACGTTGGGATGACCGGTCACGAGCTCCGTGGCCCGCGCGCTGAACACGTCGCGGTCCACGGCGAGCGCCGAGCCGCCGGGCACCGCGGCGGCGTCGGCCAGGGGGAGGAGCAGGCTGCCGAGCCCCCGCAGCTCCAGCTTGAGGAGGCCATGCGCGGTGGTCGGCTCGACGCTCTTGAAGGTGTTGCTGCAGACCAGCTCGGCGAGGCGGTCAGTGCGGTGCGCCGGCGTGGCGCGGACCGGGCGCATCTCGATCAGTCGCACCCGGACGCCGCGCTCCGCAAGCGCCCAGGCGGCCTCGCACCCCGCGAGGCCTCCGCCCACGACCGTGGCGGTCCGCGCTATGAGGCCGCGACCTCCGCGCCCTCGGCCGCGGGTTCGGCGGCGAACTCCGTCCCGCAGTAGAGGCACTTCCGGATCGCGCCCTTGGTCTTCGACTCCTTGTGCTCCGCGCCGACCTTGTGGCACGACGGGCATTCGACCGGCACCGGCCGGTTCCACACCGTGTAATCGCACTCGGGGTAGCGGTTGCACCCGTAGAACTTGCGCCCGCCGCGCTTGGCGCGCTTTTCCGCGAGCTCGCCGACGCCGCACGTCGGGCACTTCACGCCCAGCGGCACCGGCTTCGTATTCTTGCACTTGGGATAGCCGGTGCAGGCGAGGAACTCACCGAACCGGCCGGTCTTGATCACCATCGGCCGGCCGCACAGCTCGCACACCTCGTCGGTGGGCCGGTCCGGCGCGCGCGGCTTCCGCAGCGAGCGCGTGAACTTGCATTCCGGGTTGTTCTGGCGCGCGCACGCGATGAACGGCCCGAACCGCCCCGACTTCACCGCGAGCGCGCTGCCGCACTCCGGGCATTTCTCTTCGGCCAGCTTCGACAGGTCGTGGGCCTCGGCGATCATCTCGTCCGGACGCACCGCCGACAGTCGCTTCGCGAACGGGATCCAGAAGTCGCCGAGCACCTGCACGCGCGTCAGCTCGCCGTCCTCGACCCGGTCGAGCTCGGTCTCCATCTCGCTGGTGAACTCGACGTTGAAGATGTCCGGGAACCGCGGCACCAGCAGCCGGTTGACCGTCTCGCCCAGCTCGGTGGGATGGAAGCGCTTCTCCTCCATGGCCACGTAGTGCCGCGTGATGAGCGTGCTCGAGATCTGCGCATAGGTCGACGGGCGGCCGATGCCGAGGCGTTCCAGCTCCTTGACCAGCGATGCTTCGCTGAAGCGCGGCGGCGGCTCGGTGAAGTGCTGCTCGGGGATGACGCCGCGCAGGGTGACCTGGTCGCCCGGCTGGAGTACCGGCAGGGGCGGCAGGTCGTCGAGGGTCCGCCCCTCGCCCGCCTCGCGCGCCTCGGAGTACAGCCCGTGGTAGCCATCGAACACGATCACCGAGCCGGTCGCGCGGAACAGGAAGCGGCCGAGGTCGAAATCCACCGTGGTCGTGTCGTAGACGATGGGCGCCATCTGGCTCGCGACGAACCGCTGCCAGACCAGCTGGTAGAGCTTGAACTGCTCCGGCTTGAGGTACTTCCGTATGGCATCCGGCGTGCGTTCCACGTCGGTCGGCCGCACGGCTTCGTGCGCGTCCTGGGTCTGCCGCTTCGAGGCGGCGCCGTAGAGGACCGGCGCGTCGGGGAGGTAGGGCTTGGGGAACGCGCGGCCGATGTAGCCGCGCACCGCGTCGATTGCCACCGACGCCACGCGCGTCGAGTCCGTGCGCATGTAGGTGATGAGTCCGACCGCCCCTTCGTCGCCCAGCTCGACCCCTTCGTACAGCCCCTGCGCCACCGCCATGGTGCGCTTCGACGTGAAGCCGAGCCGCTTCGCGGCCTCCTGCTGCAACGTGCTGGTCGTGAACGGCGCCGGCGGCCGCTTGCGGCGCTCCTTGCGCTTGACCTCAGTGACGACGAACGCGGCGTCCTTGACGGCCTGGACGATCTCCCGGGCCGCCGCCTCGCCGCCGATCTCCGCTTTGTGCCCGTCGATCTTGTGGAGCTCGGCGTCGAACTCGTGCCCGCCCTTCTCGCACTTGGCCGTGATGCTCCAGTACTCCTTCGGCACGAACCGGCGGATGTCCTGCTCGCGCTCGACGATCAGCCGCAGCGCGACCGTCTGCACCCGTCCCGCCGAGAGACCGGTCTTGATCGACTTCCAGAGCAGCGGGGAGACCTTGAAGCCCACCAGGCGGTCGAGGATGCGGCGGGCCAGCTGCGCCTCGACCTTCCGCTCGTCGATGGCGATCGGCTTCGCCACCGCCAGCCGGACCGCGTCCTTGGTGATCTCGTGGAACAGGACGCGCTTGATGTTCCCGTTGGCCTTGCGGACCTCGAATTTCACGTGCGAAGCGATGGCCTCGCCTTCGCGATCCGGGTCGGTGGCGATCAGGATCTCGTCGGCGTCCTTCGCGGCTTCCTTCAGCTCCTTGATCGCCTTTTCCTTGCCCTTCACCGTGACGAACTTCGGCTTGAACTGGTTCTCCACGTCGACGCCCAGCTCGCGCGTGGGCAAATCCCGGATGTGGCCCACGGTCGCCTTCACCGCGTAGCCCTTGCCGAGGTATTTGCCGATCGTCTTCGCCTTCGCCGGCGACTCGACGACCACGAGTGTGCGTTTCTCCGCCAACCAACCCTCCCGAATGCCGCCGTCAGCCTGCTGCTGTCAGCGGTCTGCCGTCGGCCGTCCGTCATCACTCATCGACGCCGTCACCCCCGCATCACGGCTCGGTCTCTTTTACGGCGCCGCGCCGTCCGAGGTTCCCGCGCGGGGTCGCAAGTCTACCAACCGCCCTCGGCGCGGGCAAGCTGCGCGACGGCGTCGGCTACCTCGTCGGGGCTGCGCGCGTCGGTCGCAACGCGACCGGGGGCTTCGAGATAGGCGCCCTCGCGATCCTCGAGCAGCCGGCGCATGCGCAGCACGGGATCGAACCCCTTGAGCAGCGGCCGCCCGGCGCCGCCTGCGAGCCTGCGGGCCGCCACGCCGGGCGCGGTCTCGAGATACACCACGTACCCCGCCCCGAGCGCCGCGCGGCGCTGCTCGGCGTCGGCGAACCAGCCGCCGCCCGGCGCCAGCACGGCCGGCTCGCCGGCGAGCAGTTCCCGCGCGGCGTCGCGCTCGAGGGCGCGGAACGTGGCCTCGCCGTCGTCCGCGAAGATGCGCGCCACGGTCCGCCCCGCGCGGACCTCGATCGCGCGGTCGACATCGAAGAAGGGCGCCCGGAGTCGGGCGGCGACCAGCGCGCCGACCGTGGTCTTGCCGGAGCCCGGCAGTCCGACGAGGATCACGTGGCGCCGGCTCACTCCGTCCAGCGCGCCGCCCGGGCGTCGAGTTGCGCCAGGTAGCCCTCGAAGTTGCGCCGCGCCTCGTCGAGCGCATCGCCGCCGAACTTCTCCAGGTACGCGTCTGCGAGCACCAGGGCGACCATCGCCTCGGCGATGACCCCCACGGCCGGCACGGCCGTCACGTCCGAGCGCTCGCTCTGCGCCCTCGCGGCCGCTCCGGTGTCGAGGTCCACCGAGGCCAGCGGGCTCATCAGCGTGGCGATCGGCTTCTTCGCGACGCGCACCACCAGTGGCTGGCCGTTGGTGATCCCGCCCTCGAGGCCGCCCGCCCGGTTGGTGGGCCGCGCCAGGTGGCCGGCGAGCCGCGCGGCGCCCGCCTCCCCCCCCTCCCCCTTCGCCGCGCGCAGGATCTCGTCGTGGGCGCGGGAGCCCGGCACCGCGGCGGCCCCGACGCCCAGCCCGATCTCGACGCCCTTCACGGCCGGGATGCTCATCAGCGCGCCCGCGAGCCGCCCGTCGAGCTTCCGGTCCCACGACACGTGGCTGCCGAGCCCGACCACGACGCCGCGCGCCACGACCTCCGCGATACCGCCGAGCGTGTCGCCGGCATCCTTGGCCGCGTCGATGGCGGCCATCATCGCCGCCTCCGCGGCCGGGTCGAGGCAGCGGACGGGGCTCCGGTCCGCGGCCGGGTTCAGCGGCACCGGCAGCGGCTCGGGAGGCGCGGCGCGGGTGCCGCCCAGCGCCACCACGTGGCTGCCGATCTCCACGCCGAACTCGGCCAGCAGGGCGCGGGCCACCGCGCCCGCGGCGACGCGCGCCGCGGTCTCGCGTGCCGACGCACGCTCCAGCACGTCGCGGGCATCGGCCCGGTCGTACTTCAGCGCGCCGGCGAGGTCGGCATGCCCCGGGCGCGGTCGCACCAGCCGGCGTCGCGGCGGCTCCTCGCCCGCCCCTGGGCTCATCACGTCCTCCCAGTTGGCCCAGTCGCGGTTCTCGATCAGCAGCGCGATGGGCGAGCCGAGCGTGTGGCCGGCGCGCACCCCGGAAAGGAGTTGCACCCGATCGGCCTCGATCTTCATCCGGGCGCCGCGCCCGTAGCCCTGCTGGCGCCGGACCAGGTCCGCGTCCACTGCCGCCGCCGCGAACGGGAGCCCCGCCGGCACGCCCTCCACCACGGCCACCAGGGCGCGCCCGTGCGATTCGCCCGCCGTCGTGAACCTCAACCGTCCCACACCGAACCCCTCCCCCCCCTCCTTCCCGTCCGTCCCGTCCTCCCCCAAGACTGCGCGAGCCCGACCGTGGGGCCGGGCTCGCGGACTGCAGTGGACCCGTGGGTCGTCACCGGCCTCGGCGGGACGTCCGGCGCGGCGGGACGAGCTGCGACGCCTGGGGCGTCGGGAACGGGTTCGTGATCGCGGTCGTGAGCGGCACCACGACGATGCCGCTGGCCGTCACGCCGACCAGCACCTGCCCGGTGTTGCTGCGCGCCAGCCGGAGCGGACCGACGATCGGGTCGCGGATCGGCAACGGCGCGGTGATCGGGCCGAAGAAGTACGAGTCGAAGATGTCGACGCTCGGGTCGGGCCGCGCCGCGAACAGGATGCGGCTGTCGGCGTCGCCGTCGCCGGGGATCGTATTCGTACCGCGGTCACGCGCGTCGAACGCGTGCAGCGGGTGCACGTCCATACCCGCGTTCGCGCCGCCGATCTGCAGGATGCCGGACTGCCGCATGGTGAAGTCGAACACGTAGATCGAGTCGGCACGCACGAAGTTGGTGCGGCCGTTGAAGTTCGTCGCGATGCTGCGTACCCGCGAGGCGCGGTTGGCGATGAAGTCGCGCACGAAGATGCCCGCCGAGATGCCGGCGTCGAGAATGCCGTCGCACTTCAGCAGGAACGTCGGCGTGAAGCACAGCGTGTCGGTCCCGAGGATCGTGAAGATGCCGGGCCGCGAATCCCACGCCAGCGCGCGCGCCAGCAGGACGCTGCTCCCGCCCTCGCCGATCAGCGCGTGGTTGAAGTCGCCCGAGTTGCGGACGAAGGTGGATTCCTGGAAAGCGATCTGGTCGAAGTTGACCATGATGCCCACGCCGGCGCCGAGCACGGTGTCGCGGCGCGAGAAGCCCGGCGCCGTGTCGCGCACGGCGATGAGCTGCAGCGTGTCGGACTGGGCCGACGCCGTGGCGGCGGCCTGCTCCCAGAAGAAGTGTCCGTTGGGCGCGGCGATGGTCGCCGTCAGCTCGTCCCACGCCACGTAGCCGCGTCCCGCGTACGGATCGGTGTTGCCGGGCGTGGGCGACGTCGAGTAGACCGCGAAGACGTTCGCGCAATTGTTCCGGCACGCCGCGGCCACGAACTGCGGCCGGTCCGAGAAGTCGAACTCGGTGACGTCGGGCTTGAGGCCATTGGTCGCCGGATCGATCCGGGTGCGGACCTTCTGCACCAGGTAGTTGGGCAGGCGGTGGCGCCGCAGCTCGCGCTGCGCCGTCACGTCCACGATGGACAGGTTGGTCCCGCCGCTGTTGGCGACGATCACGGTGTCGGCGTAGTTGCCGAGCGTGTCGCGCGGCCACAGCGCGAGGCCCCACGGCCGCGAGCCGACCGGGATGCCGCCTGCCAGGAAGGTGCTGGTCCCGACGTTGAACACTTCGATGCGGTCGCGCTGGATGTTCGAGAAGTACACCTCGTTGCGCGTCCGGTTGTAGATGGCGTCGGCGATCTGGCCACCCGAGGGCAGCGGGAACGTCCGGCCCGCCACCACGGTGAGCGTGTCGAGTCGGGCCACGCCGGTGGCCGGCACCGGCGTCGTGTCGCGCGCCGAGAGCCCGCGGTTGCTGGCGCCGTCGATCGCGAACGCCTCGACCGTGACGAGCCGCGGGAAGCTGGTGACCGTGTCGAGCCGCAGCGCGAAGGTGCGCGTGACGTCGGTCTGGGTCGCGCCGGCGAAGTTCGCCGAGTCGCCCGCCATGACCGTGGCGGCGCCGACCTGGCGCACGATGAAGCCCATGCGCCCGATGCCGCTGGCGTCCGTCGCGTGGATCGTGACCGAGTCGTCCACCTCGACCCGCTTCGTCACCGTGAACTCCACCAGCGGCGCGCGGGTGTCGGAGGCGGCGCTCTGCACGTTCACGACGACCGGGGTGACCGTACCGGACGGATCGCCGATCGAGTCCGTGGCGAACGCGGTGATGTTCAGGGCGCCCGTCGCGGTGCCTGCAGGGATCGTGAGCGTATCGATGAAGACCACGGTGTCCGGAAGGCTGCCGGACCCGATGGGCTGCGTGATGGACGCGGTCTGGGTCAGCACGCCCGAGGTGCTCCAGCCGACGACGCGCACGCCCTGCGGATCGATGGCGCGGACCTCGATGGTGATGTCCCGGCCGACCGACGCCGCCGAGCCGTTGGTGGGCCGCGCCAGGGTGAGCCGCGGGCCGCTGGTTATCCGGATGGTCGCCGTATCGAGGCCGACCTTGCCCGAGGAATCCGTGGCCGCGACGATGATGCGCGCGAACTCGGACGTGGAATCGCCCGGCGCCGCGAGCAGGTACCGCGTCAACGTGGTGTCGGCGAACGGGCCGGGCAACGTGACCGTCTTGGGGAGGAAGCGCTGGACCGTGGTGTCGGTGCCGAGGCTCACCTGGCCGCGCGACGCGACGCCGATCAGGTCCACCTTGACGACGCCGCGGTCGTCCTGCACGCGGACTTGGACGAACACGCTGTCGCCGACGCCGACCGGGAAGTTGGCCGCCGCCGGCTGCAGGATCTGCACCGTCGGGGGGTTGATCTCCGGGCCCGTCCCGGCGCCGCCGCCGCCGCCGCCGCCGCCCGGCCCCGTCGTGCCGCCGAAGCGGCCCTGCTCGCCGCACGCCAGCGCGAGCGCCGCCGCCATGGCGGCGGCGGCGGCCCGCACGCGACGCGGCCTCAGGAACTCAGCGATTCTGCCCACCGGCCCTCACGGTCGAGAGGTCGTCCACGATATGCGGCGTCACCAGGATCAGCAGGTCGCGGCGCTGCTCCCGCTGGCTGCGGAAGCCGAACAACGGCCCGATCACCGGCAGGTCTACAAGGAAGGGGATTCCGCTCTTCGTTACCGTGACCTCGGTCACCGTGAGCCCGCCGATCACCGCCGTTTCGCCGTCCCGCACCAGGAGCTGGGTGGTGGCTTCCTGGGTGCTGAATACGGCGCCGACGTCGGAGACGGCCGACGGCGTGACCGACGAACGCTCGGCGTGCAGCTCCATCAGCACCTCGCGGGTGCCCTGCACGACGTGCGGCGTCACGGTCAGGTTGATCCCCGTGGGCTGCAGGGTCGTGGTCGCCCGCGCGGCCTGCCCGCCGGTCTGCGAACCGGCGTCCACCACGCGGATCGGCGTGCGTTCGCCGGAGAACAACGTGGCCTGCCGGTTGTCGGCGACCGTCACCGACGGCTCGGCCTGCACGTCGGCCAGCGTCACCTGCTGCAGGGCGTCGAGGAATGCGGTCAGCGAGAAGTTGCCGATGACCGTCGAGTAGATGAGCGAGAGCGCCGGGCTGCCGTTGCGCAGGCGCTCGCTCGCGTTCGCCACCGCCGCGACCGTGTTGCCGCCCAGCCCGATGGCGAAAGGCGTCGTGAGCGGATCGAACGGCGTGGCGCCGGTCGGATCGGTCGCGAGATCCGGCCGGGTGATCAGCGTGTTGAAGAAGGCCGCGTTCGAGCCGAGGTCGTAGCGGATGCCGAGATCCTCGAGGTCGGACCGGTCCACGAAGATGATCCTGGCCTGGATCGCCACCTGCGGCGTCCGGATGTCCAGCGCCTGGATGAAGGTCTCGATGCCGGAAAGCCGGGAGCGCAGGTCGGTCACGATGATGGAGTTCGTCACCGTGTCGGCCACGGCGCGGCCGCGGGTCGGCGTCAGCGTGGCGGCCACCGAGCCCACCACCGACGTGGCACGGGCGTAGTTGATGCGCACCACGCGCGTATCGAGCGGCTCGGTCGAGTCCTGCTGCACCAGGTTCTGTCGGGTATCCACCCGGATGATACCGCCGGGCAGCTGAGTCGCCGAGAGGCCCTGCCCCGCGAGGATCGCGTTCATCGCGATGTCCCAGGGCTGGTTTCGGATTTCGGCCGTAACGGCCCCCTGGACGTCCTTCCCGAGCACCATCGAGCGGCCGGAGAAGCCGGCGAACGTGGCGACGACATCCTGGATGGACGCGTTGTCGAACGTGACGCTGATCGGGGCCTGGGTGGACACGACGTCCTGCTGAGTCAACGGCCGGCCGCTGGCGGACGGTATTTCGACCGGCGCGGCCCGCGCCGGCGCCGGCGGGGAGGAGGCCGGGCGCGGCGTGGCGGGAACTGGGGCGACGGACACGTCTGCCGGGCCGGGCGCCGCGGCGGTCTGCGCCGTCCGCCCGCGCGTGGCATCGCTCGACCAGGCCGAGAAGGACTGCGTGGCGGCCAGGGTCACCCGGATCGCCGTCTGCTCCTGCCGCACCTCGTAGTCGCGCGCCTCGTCGAGCTCCACCACCACACGCACCACGTCGGAACGGAACTGCGAGTAGCGGATCATCCGGATGCCGGCGCGGTTGATGCCGTCGTACTGCATCAGCGGCGCCACCAGCCGCGCGCCGACCAGGTCGAGGACCAGCCGGTCGGGCCCGCGCAGCACGAAGTCGGAGACCTCGACCACGCCGCTGAAGTCCACCACCACTTCGGCGCGGCCCGGCGCGGACACCACGCTGACGGCCGTGACGTCGGCCGAAGGCCGCTCGGGGCGGGGCGGCGTCGCCGCCACCACCGCCAGGGCCAGGGCCAGAATGCCGAGTCGCTTCATCGGATTGCCTCCGGACGTGGGAGCGACAGCACTTCCTGCCGCTCGAAACCCAGCTCTTCGATCTGGAAGACCACTTCGTATTGGCGGATCTGGATGACGCGCATCCGGCCGATCGCGTCGCCGCGGCGCACCCGGTAGATCGTCGGGTTATTCGGCTGCCGGAGCACCGCGAGGCTGTGACCGCCGCGGGCGTCGTACGCGATGGAGACGAGCCTGAGGTCGGTGACCTCGGGGCCGACATCGGCCGCGACCAGCGTCTGGAACGGATCGCGCGGCCCGCCGCCGTAGTTGAAGACTTCGCGGCGGTACTCGATGCGGGGCGCCAGCGAGTCGGCCCGCGCGCTGTCGCGCTGGGCCCGCCGCTGTTGCGCGGCGGCCGGCGATTGCTGGGCGCGTGCCGGGGACGCGGCGAGCACGATCAGGGCCGCGGCCGCGAGGATGCGTGCGCTCACCGGCCGCCTCCCGGCCGCGCGGCCGCCGGCGTGATGCTGTCCACCACCGCCGTCTTCACGTAGGTGCGGATGATGAAGCTGGCGCGCAGCGGCTGGGCCGCGCGGTTCGCGGTCGTGTCCCGCGGCCCCTCCGCCCGGGAGAGGCTGATCTCGTAGGGCACGACGATGCGCGGCAACGAGGCGATGTCGGCGAGGATCTCGCCGATCTGGTCGTAGCTGCCTTCCACCGAGATCCGGGCCCGCTGGGTGTCGAACGGCGAGCCGCTCTCGACGCCCTGCGGCGTGAACACCGAGAGCTTCGCGCCGCGCACCTTGATCCGGCTGGTGACGTCGTCGAACAGATTGTTGATCTCGGCGCCCGCCGGGACCAGAGTGCGCATGAGGTCGAGGCTGGCGCGGTACTCCGCGAGCCGCGCCTCGAGCTGCTGGATCGCGCCGGTCGCGATGTCGCGCCGCGCGTTCGTCACCTGGGTGTTCAGCGAGTCGAGCCGGTTCCTCAGCGTGTCGCGGCGCGCGGTCAGCTGCGCCACGCCCGCCAGGCCGCCGATCGGCGTGCCGCACGCGGTGAAGTAGAAGAGCGCCCCGCCGAGGAGCGCGAGGATCACGAGCGTCTGCCCGCGCCGGTCCTGGGGAATCAGCGCCATCGCCCTACCTCCGCGTCCGCTGCGTGCCCGAGCGGTAACCCTGTACCAGCGTGGCCGCGAGCGGCTGCATGGTCAGGATCGACGAGTCGGGCGCCTGGTAACGGACGTTCAGCACGTAGGTGAAGATGTCGTGACCCTGCTCGCTCACGACGCCGGTCGAGACCAGCTGCACGCCTTCCAGGAACGGCGATTCCTCGAGGTTGCGGGCGAACCGCGTCACCGCCTGCATGTCGGCCGACTTTCCGGTGACCTGGAACCCGACCTCCGGGACGCCCGCGCTGTCGGACTCGGCCGCGCGCGCCGTCAGCTCGTCGAGCCACGTGTACTGGGGCAGCGCCCGGGTGACCTGGTCGAGGATGTGGGGCCAGACGTAGCGCTCCGAATCGATGGCCCGGATCACCTCGATCTGGGAAATCAGCGAGTCGCGCTTGGCCTCGGTCTCCGCCTTCTGCCGGAGCGCGGTGCGCAGGCGGTTGGCCTCGTTCTGCGCGGTCTCGATCTGCGGCTCGAGCTCCGCGATGGCGGCGCGCCGCGGCATGTACATGAGGACCACGAGCAGCACGAAGCCCACGTACATCCCCACGCAGATGAGGAGCCACGGCTCCTTCACCGACGCGGCGAGCTGCTTGAAATCGGGCAGCTGGAAGCCCGCGCCCTTCGCGCGCTTCTTCTTCGCCCCCGGAAGCAGGTTGATTGCGATCACGGTGCCGGCTCGCTCCTCACGCGCTCCGCAGCGCCAGACCGACGGGCAGCATCAGCAACGGAACCACCTCGTCCATCGGCAACGCATCGAAGACGCCGTCCTTGACCTTGAGATTCTTGATCGGGTTGGCGCGCTCCACCGGAATCCGCAGCCGGTCGGCGAGCACTTCGCCGAGCCCCGGAATCCGCGAGCCGCCGCCCGACATGAAGATCTTCGACATCCCCGCGCGGCTCGAGCTCTGGAGGAACGCCGCCGCCCGCTCAATGCCCACCGCCATCTCCTCGCCGCGGCTCTCCACGTAGGGGTCGAGTTGCGGGGAGCGCTCGAAGGCCTGCAGCAGCTTCTCGGCGTCCTCCGCCGAGAGCCCGCGCTCGCGCTGGAGATCCTCGCGGAACTTGCGGGTCCCGATGGCCAGGTCGCGGGTCAGGATCGGCACGCCGTCCTCGAGGATGTTGATGTTCGTGACCTCGTGGCCGACGTTCAGCAGCCCGATCATCCCTGCGAGCTCGTCCGGGTAGTTGACCTCGAACGCGTTGTGCAGCGCGAACGCGTCCACGTCGATGACCTCGGGCTGCAAGCCCGCGTCGGTCAGCAGCGTGACCTTGCTCTCGACCAGCTCCCGCTTGGCCGCCACCAGGAGCACGCTCATCTGGAGCCCCTCGGCGTCCGGATCGAGGATCTGGAAGTCGAGCTCCACGTTCTCCATGTCGAACGGCACGTGCTGCTCGGCCTCCCAGCGAATCACCTCGCGGGCGTCGGCCTCCTTCATGCGGTCCATCTGGATCTTCTTGACGATCACGTCGCGCCCGCCGACCGCGCAGGTGACGGCCTTCTGCTTCACGCCGCCGGTCACGAACAGGCCGCGGATCGCGTCCGCCACGATCCCGGGGTCCATGACCTCTCCCTCGACGATCGCATCGGCGAGCACCGGCGTGATCGCGACCTTGGTCAACTCGGGCTCGCCGTGCCCGTGGTCGATGACCACGAGCTTGATCAGGCCGGAGCCGATGTCGAGGCCGATCGTCTTTTTCTTGCGTCCGAAGAGGGCCATATGTACCGAAAGTTCAAGAAGATAGCCGCCGAAAATCAAAAAAAGGCCTACAACAATGGGAATCCTGCTCCCATTTGTCAAGGTACTTTAGGCGAGATGGCCGAACCCTAGTGATATCTATCACTTAGCAGTTTCTGAACCCCTACCTGATGGGTCCCAGGGAGCGTTGTGCGAGCGGGCGGAGCGGCGCCAGCGCCCGAATCGCGACCCCAGCGCCGCAGGAGGAGAACACCAGTCGCAACGCCCCAGCCGACGCGCCCGCGCCGAGCTCCGAGCCCCGCGCGAGCGCGGCGCCTAAAACGGCGCCGCCAAGCCCTTCCGCCACGATCCGGCCGCGGACGAACACCACGCCCACCACCTCCGCGTTGGCCCGCAGAATGAGGTTCCCATCCACCACAAGCACGCCCAGAAACCGGCCGCCGGAGATCGCCAGGTCGGCCGCGGCATACCGGACCGACAGCGAATCGGACGCCCACGACCGTGAGGCCCACGCGACGAGTCGCGGCCAGTCCCAAGCCCCGCGAAGCCACAACGCGGTGTCAGTGGGTAGTAGATGTATCGATGATGAGCTGATAGTGCTCGACCATTCAGATGCGCAGACCCAGCCCGCCGGCGTCCGATCGGCCGAATCTACCACCACGCCCGGAGCCGGCGTCAAAATGGTGGTCAGCGCGGCGGCCGGCAGGAGCGGCGTGTCCGAGAGCGCCAGCAGTGCGACGCGGCGCTCGGCGAGCCCGACCGGGTCGCGCCCCACGGCTTCCAGAGCCCAGGTCGCTCGCCCGAGCCGGCGAACCCGAACGCCCAGGGTGTCGCGCGTCGCGCCGACCGCAAGGCCGGCGGTAACGGCCGGCTCGAGGCGTGCGAGCGCCTCGATCGCGAGCCCGCGGACGCCCTGGGTCGCGCGCGCGACGGCGATGCGGTTGCCGCCCAGGCGCGCCTCCTGCAGGGCCACGAACCCCAGGGCGCCGGCGATGGCACCGAGCACCACCAGGGCGAGCAGGACGCCCACGAGCACGATGCCGCGGCGGGCGGTCATCGCGGAGGCCGCATCGCGACGACGGTACGCAGGGAGTCCACGTATCGGCCGATCATGCCGCGGATGTCGAGCTCCACGGCCGCCGCCGACCCCGGAGCCACCACCGCGGCGCCGCTCGCATCGAGCAGGCGCAGCGTCAGCCCGTGCGGCGCGAGCGGACCCGCGACGGGCGACGTGGCCGCCCACGATGCGCCCGCGCGGGTCCGGATGCCGAGCCACCAGGTACGCGCCGCGTCGGGGTAGGCGCGGTACTCCACGATCTCGAAGGTGCGCACCGGCGCGAACGCGGCCGCGGCAGCGAGACGCGGGTCCGCGCCGGCGACATCGAGCCGGAGTCCGGACGAGCCGTCGTCGCACGCGGCGCCGCCAACGCCCGAGACGGCCGCCGCGACCCACCCGCCCGCGGGGGTCCAGGGCGGGTCGCCCTCGAGCCACACCAGCACGCTGTCACGCGCCGGGTCGGGAGTGCGCACCGGGGACCACAGACTGTCCGCGACGATGATCGCGCCCGGCCCAACGCCGCAGGCGTACCCGGCGCCGCGAACCGCGCCGAGCACCACGGTGGACTCGGTGGCGGCGACGAGATCGCCGGCCGCGGCGTCGAGCAGCTCGAGCTCGGCGCGCAGGACGGCGGCCACGGCCACGGCCGCGCGGCGTGCGGACAGGCGCCGGCGCAGCTCGCCGTCCTGGCGCGTGGCGAGGACAATGAGACGCTGCGTGGCGGCGAGCAGGAGCGCCGCGATGCCGAGCGCCGCCAGGGCTTCGACCAGGGTGGCGCCGCGGGTGCGGCGGGGGGGGGATGTCACGGCAGCGCGGCGGCGCAGAGGGCCTGCCCGGCGAGCCGTACGGTCCGGGTGCGGGCGCCCTCGGGTACGGAGGCGACCACGTCGAGCCGGCGGGCGGCGCCGGCCGGTACGACGGTCCAAGCCACGACGTCGCGGCCAGCGCGCCACGAGCCCGAGGCCGCGCCGCACGGGTCGGCTTCGAGCAGCGCGAGCCGCCCGAGGCCGAGCTCCGCGGCGCGGGCGCGGCTGCCGCCGAGGTCCGCGAGGCGGCGGGCGGCGGCCCCCGAAGCCGCGACACCCAGCACGCCGACGGCGAGCACGACCGCCGCCACCGTCGCTTCGACCAACGAGAAGCCCGCCTCGCGGTTCATCCGGCCACTGTAACGCGGCCGGAGGCCAAGCCAGGCATCGTATCGTTGCGCGCCGGTGCGGCGCGTTGCGTGTCAGTCCTTGCTGACCCCGAGCGAGCGCATCTTGTAAAACAGCGTGCGCACGCTGATCCCGAGCAGCCGGGCGGCTTCGCGCCGGTTGCCGCCGCTGCGCGTCAGGGCGTCCTGGATGGCCTGCGACGCCGCGGCTTCCTCCTGGTCTTTGAGCGAGCGTCGGTCGCCCGACCGCCGGTCCACCGGGACGGGGCGGAGCACGTGCGGCGGCAGGGCGTCCCGCGCGATCCGTCCCCCGCGCGCCAGGACGAGGGCGCGCTCGAGGGCGTTCTGCAGCTCGCGCACGTTGCCGGGCCAGGTGTGGTCGAGCAACGCCTGCATCGCGTCGGGGTCGATCGGCGGCACGCTCACCCCCATGCGCGCCGCGTGGGCGGCGAGCAGGGTGCGGATGAGCGGCGGTACGTCCTCGGGCCGCTCGGCCAGGGGCGGCAGTCGGATGTGGATCACGTTGATGCGGTAGTACAGGTCCTCGCGGAACCGGCCGGCGCGTACGTCGGCGTCCAGGTCGCGCGCGGTGGCGGCCACCACCCGCGTCTCCACCTTGCGGACGGTCGCGTCACCGACGCGCCGAATCTCGCCTCCCTGGAGCGCGCGGAGCAGCTTGGCCTGGAGCGCCGTCGGCAGGTCCCCGATCTCGTCGAGGAACAGGGTGCCGTCGGCGGCCTGCTCGAACAGGCCGCGCCGGTCACTCGCGGCTCCGGTGAAGGCGCCGCGCACGTGCCCGAACAGCTCGGACTCGAGCAGCGCTTCGGGGATCGCGGCGCAGTTCACGGCGACGAACGGTCCTTCGGCTCGGGGCGAGAGCCGGTGCAGCTCGCGCGCCAGGACTTCCTTGCCGGTGCCGCTCGGGCCGGTCAACAGGACGGTGGTGCGGTGGGGCGCGACCTTGGCTACCAGCTCGAACGCGGCGCGCATCGCCGCCGACTCGGCGATGAGGCCGGGGCCGATGGCCTGCGCGCCCAGGGCCGAGCGGAGCTCGTCCACTTCGCGGCGGAGGCGTTCGCGCTCCTCCGCCTTGTGGAGCGTGAGCACGATTTCGTCGGCGCGAAACGGCTTGGCGATGTAGTCGTACGCGCCCTGCTTCATCGCGGCGATCGCCGCGTCCTCGGCTCCGTACGCGCTCATGACGATCACCAGGGCCGATCCGCCCGCCTGGCGGTAGCGCCGCAGGAACTCGAGGCCGTCCACCACCGGCATCCGAACGTCGCACAGGATCGTGTCGAACGGCTCGGCGGCGGCGCGGGCCAGGGCCGCGGCCCCGTCGGCGGCTTCGGCGACCTGGTGTCCCTCGTCGGTCAGGATGAGCCGCAGCGAGTTGCGCAAGCCGGGCTCATCGTCCACGACGAGGATGCGCATCAGGCGGCCGGCGGGAGGGTGACCAGGAACGCGGCGCCGCCTTCGCGGGCCCGCGCGACATCCACGCGGCCGCCGTGGTGCTCGACGATGCTGTGCACGATCGCGAGCCCGAGGCCCGTGCCCTTGCCGGGCTCCTTGGTGGTGAAGAACGGGTCGAAGATCCGGTCCGCGATCTCGAGCGGCACGCCCGGGCCGTTGTCCGCCACGATGAGCTGGGCGGCGCGGGTGCCGTCCGGCGTGCCGGGCAGATGCCGACCTGAGCGGCGATCGGCGCGGGTGGGGGGCGGGACCGGCGCGGCACCGCCGTCGGTCGAGCGGCGGGCCCCGTCGGTCCCGCCGAGCATGGTGGGCGCGATCGCCACGACGATGCGGGCACCGCTTGCGGCGGCGCTGGTGGCGTCGAGCGCGTTGAGCAGGAGGTTGACCACGACCTGCTCGAGCGCGGCGCGGTCGCCGAGCACCCGCGGGCTGGTGGGATCGGCCTCGAGGCGGATCGCGGTGTCGTGCAGCAGGCCCTGGGCGCGGAGCAGCTCCACGGCGCCGGCCGCCAGCTCGCCAAGCCCCAGCGGCTCGCGGCGTACTTCACGGGGCCGCGCGTAGGCGAGCAGGCTACGCACGATACCGTCGATGCGGCCGGTTTCGCGTTCGATGGCCTCCACGATTTCCCGGTCGGCCCCGCGGCGCTGCAGCACCGACACGTAGTTGCCGATGGCCGACAGCGGGTTGCCGACCTCGTGCGCGATGCCCGCGGCGAGCCGGCCGACCGAGGCGAGCTTCTCGGCGCGGACCAGCGCGCCCTGCGCATCGAGGAGGCGCTCGGTCATCCGGTTGAGGCTTTGCGCCAGCTGGTCCAGCTCGTGGGTGCCGCCCGGAGGGGCGCGGCGCGACAGGTCCCCGGCCGCGACGGCTTCCGCGGTGGCGCCGAGTGCGCCCACGGGCCGCAGGATCCGCGACGAGACCAGGTGCCAGCCGAAGGCCACGAAGATGATGACGTCGGCGGCGATGAGCGCCGTGAGCAGGCCGGCTCCGCGCCAGCCCTCGCCGAACAGCGGCGCGAGCAGGGCGGTGGCGGTTACGAGCACCAGCGCGCCCACGCCGAGGACGGCGGCGGACAGGAGCAGCTCGGTTTGGAGAGACGGGGCGCGGGTACTCACCCGGGCGCTCCTACCGGCGGCCGGCGGGCGCGGAGGCCCGCCGGCACGGCGGTGTGTGGGCGGTCAGGGCGTCGGCGCCAGCGAGGCGAAGAACGCCGCGACGTTGAAGCCGACCGGGTCGATCTCGTAGTACCGGTTGCGCAGGAAGCGCCCGGTGGTCGGGAAGTACGGCGGCGGCGTCTGGAACGCGCAGATGTCGTACGCGTACCGCTTGTTCCAGCCGGTACCGCCCGACGTGCCGATGGCGCCGCGGGTGTCCTGGATCACGCCACCGGTGAGCTGGAGGCAGCCGCGCCCGCGCACCGTGGTCTGGCACGGCTGGAGGTTGTTGTTGCCGCTGCCGTGGTTCTCGCCGTAGTACGCCAGCAGCGAGAGGATCACGGCGTGCAGCGTCTCCTCGTCCGTGTCGTCGTAGCTCCTGAAGGTGGAGCCGCCGTTGCTCGCGCCGGCCGTCCAGTCCCACGGCGCGTTGATGGTGTTGTCGGCCATGAAGATGGTGTCCGGCGAGAGCAGGCCGAGCATGTTGGACGAGAGGCACGGAGCGGAGCCCGGTGCGGTCGCGTAGCGCAGGTCGTCCGCGAGGATGATGTTGTCGGTCGAGGCGACGGTGAGCCGCGCGTTGAGCACGCCGCTCACGATCACCTTCCCCGTCACATAGATGACGCCCTTGGTGTTCGGGTTGTAGGCGCGCGACAGCGGGAACAGGTACTTCGCCAGCGAATCGCGCGCGGCGAGCACCGTGTCCACGGTGCCGGTGGCGGGGTTCCGGAGCCCCTGGACGATGCGGGGGTCCGGCGTGTTGGTGTAGCGCGTCCACGCCCCGAACCGGTCGGCCGCGGCGAACGTATTGCGCGGAACGACGCCGCCGGCCGCGTTCGTGATGTTGAGCCGATCGTGCCCGCCGAGGAAGCAGCGCCACGGGCCGCCGGAGGTGTTCAAGCGCAGCGACTCCTCGCCGGCCGCCTGGCTCGGCGCGGCCGCGCCGGTGTGAGGCTGGGCAGGCGCGTTGGTCCAGGTCGCGCCCCAGATGGTGCCGCCGCCGGGCGGCGTGAACGACGCCGTGTGCATGCGGGCCGTGTAGAACACCTGGCCGTGGAAGTGGCCGCACACGGACGACGTGTCGGGCCGAGCGATCCGGCTCGCGGTCACGTACCACGGGTTGGCCACGCCGGTATCCACGTAGATGCGGTAGAACCCCTCGTCGGGGTCGGTCACCCGGCCGTTGCTGTCGAGGTCAATGGCCAGGAACTCGATGCGCATCCGCGCCTGCGCCGAGGTGCCGCCGACGGGCGCCGTGTACGACATCCCGCCGGTGGTGGCGTAGGTGTTGAGCTTCGCGAGCGCCGCGATGCTCGGCAGCGGGATGACGGACGCGTTGATCTGGTATCCCTGGTCGAACGTGCCGTACTGCACCCCGTTGATGACGCCCGCCACGGTGACCGTACTGCGGAACCGGGCGCCGAGGCTGTTGATGCACATGTCGTCGTTGGTATGCACCGGCCCGAAGATGTTGTCGCCGGAACCGAAGCAGATGCCGGATCCTTCGTCGTCGGTGAAGTAGGCGAACTTCGCGAACGACTCCTGGGCCAGCTCACCGCGACGCACCACCACGGCGCCGGTGGCGTCCTGGATGACCGACACCACCGAGCCGAAGATGCCGTACTGTCCGGTCGCCGAGCCGGTGGGCCCGAAGTAGATGCTGCGGGTCACGTTCGGGATCACGTTCCCGCTCGCGTCCAGGACCTGCTGGTTGACGGCCAGGGCCTGGTACAGCGAGTCGGGGAACAGGGCGGGGTTGCCGTTGAGCGCCGAGCGTCCGAGCTCGATGCCGGCGTCGGCCGCGTTGCGCATGTCTTCCTCGCGCTCGTGCCCCTTCGAGATCACGGTCGTATTGGCCGTGAGGAAGATGGCGCCGGCGGCGATCGCCGCGACGGCGACGGTCATGAGCATCACCACGATCAGGGCGATGCCGCGTTCGTTCCTGCTCCAGGACACGTTCATGGACTCGCTCCGTACGGGTTCAGGGAATGACAAGGACAAGGGCCGACGAGGACGTGGCCGACTCGAGCGGCGTGCAGTCGAGCGCCGCGACGGCGTAGTAGTACGTGCTGTCGCCGAGCACCGAGGCATCGTCGAACGTGTAGTTGGCCTGGCCCGCGGGCACGACCGCCATCGCCTCGTCGAACGACGTCGCGGCGGTGCGGCGGTAGATCAGATAGCTCTCGACGTCGGTCTCGCCGCCGGTCTCGTCCACGCCGGCCGCCCACGATACGCGGACCCTGGGCGTGCCGGGTACGCCCCAGTTGATCGCGGTCACGGGCCGCGCGAAGATCGGCTGGTCGCCGCAGGAGCGCTGCTTGGTCAGCCCCGCGTTGGGGATCCGGATCGTGGTCACCAGCGACCGCACGACCTCGCGGGGCGGCAGGAGCCCGTTCGTCGCGTAGAGGTTCACCCGCACCGCGCGGACGGAATCGATGAAGGCGCCCTGGGCGACGGTGTCGCCCAGGCTGCCGTGGATCGCCTGGATGTGCCGCCACGGCAGCGACGCGGCGGGAATGATCACCAGGGCGCCGCTGGCGTCGGTCCGCATCCACTCGAAGAACGGCCGGCCCGGATACGGCAGCAGGTTGCGCGCCACTTCCTCGGGGACGTTGTTGTTCACCTGGCGCAGCAGGTGGTAGTCGTCGGTACGCGTGGTGGACGTGTCCAGCTCGAACCAGAACATCACGGCCTCGGCGGGCGACACCGAGCCGGAGGGGTACCCGGTGCGGTACGTGGTGTCCGGGTACAGGGTGCCTACCGTCGCGATCCCGAACTTCTGCGCCGTGGTCGGCGCGTTGGTCGCGTTCGGGTCCACGTCGGGGTTGTAGAACACCGCGGTCGCCGAGCCGGCGATCGGGCTCACGAGGTCGGCGTTGAACAGGACGGCACGGTCGCCCATGAACACGAGCGTCGGTTGGGTCTCGACGACGCCCGTGCCGGCGTTGCGCAGCTCGCGCTCGAGCGTGGTCAGCCCGAACCGCAGGTTCTGCATCGCGTCCATGCGGTCCACGGTGCTGCTGACGGCCGCGCTCACGCCGCGGAACATCCGCAGGGCGCCGGCCATCACGATGCCGATCAGCACCAGCGAGATCATGAGCTCGACCAGGGTGAAGCCGCGACGCCTGGCATTCATGGAGCCGCCACGATGATGGTTTTCCTGATCGGCGTGGTGAAGCCGGGCGCCGCGACCGACACGGTTACCGTCTTGAAGTCGTTCGTGAACGTCGGCCGCGGGCCGCCGGTGCGCTGGATCAGGGTCACGCGCGAATAGCCCGGGAACCCCGCGATCGACGGCTCGGTGCCGTTGTACGTGGCCTCGAGCGTCGAGTAGTTCGGCTGCGAGCGGATCTCCGAGATACGCTGGGAGGCCAGCTGCACCGCCACCACCCGCGCGTCCGACCGGCTGACGGCGCGCGTGAAGTTCACCGCGAACGTGCCCATTCCCAGCAGCACGCCCGTCAGGATGGTCAGCGCCACGAGCACCTCGACCAGGGTGACGCCGCGACGATTGGCGCTTAGAACTTTTGTTCCCATTGTGTCCCCGTGTAACGGAACCAGGAAGTGCGCCCGGTGGCACGAACGATCTCCACGAGCCGCGCGTCCGTCACGCGGCCCGTGGCCACGGCATTGAGGGACGTGATGTAAATCCCTCCATTCTCCGACGCGCTGCCGTCCCGGCGGAAAATCACGACGGGGAGTGCACCCTGGGTACGCGTGAAGGAGACCGGCCCGGGACTGTAGGTGCGCACCGGCGCACCACCGAGGCCGTACTCCACGTTCTCCCCGATCGGGTACTGCCGCACCCGCTCGTTGGCATCCGCCACGTTGTCGTTGTTGTCGTCCTCGTGGATGCGCACCATCTGGTTCGTCACATCGAACACCACGTTGACGTTGAATTGATTGGTGACCGCCAGGCGCTGGGCCCGGCTCAGAACGCCGTTCAGATTCCGCACCGCCCCGTTGATGCGGTACTGGCCAAGGTTGATCTTCGGGACCGCGAATGCCGCCACGATGCCGATGATGATCACGACCATCAGAACCTCGATGATCGTGAATCCGCGAGTCGAACGAGCGTTGAGCTGCGTTGTCATAGGTCCTCGGGCTGGAGCTAAGGCAAGCACGATGCCAGACGTGGGGCCTCGCGGTAACACGCTACCTTGCAATAGCTTATGCATCACGAGCCGGCTTGAGCGGAAGCCGGGCCGGGCTGCAAGGTGCAGGTTTCCTCACCGTTGGACTGCAAAGAATGGCGCTCGGAAACCTGATCCCTGGGGCTCGCTGCCGCAAGAGAGCCCCGGGGCCGAACGGGAACGGGCGGGCCCATTGGGGACCCGCCCGCTCGCGATTGGTGATGCCACCTTACGCCCCCGCGGCGCGGCCTATGGGCACTTCGGCTCGCCCTCATTGGCGCCGGCGATCGGCGAGGAAGCAACCCCGTAGAAGATCCCGCAGGACCGCGACGTGCCGTTGTGCGAAGCCGTCGCGTTCCAGCCCTGGGCGTCCGCGAAGCCGATGGTCACCTGCACCCCGGTGCTCGGCTGCCACTGAAGGCCGGCCGCAGCCGTCGTATACGTCGTGTAATCGCCGTGGTAGCCCTCCTGCGCCGTGACCAGATTCCGCAGGTCGGACTTCATCGCGGCCAGATAGGCCTTCTCTTTCGTGTTGGCAAACTTCGGGATGGCGATCGCCGCCAGGATCCCGATGATCACGACTACGATCAGAAGCTCGATCAACGTGAAACCCCGCGTGCTGCGCATCTACCCTCCCCGGGTACGGAAAGGGGCGACGCCTGGGCGCCGCCCCTCGACTTCCGTGAGGCTACATCAGACGCACTTCGGTTCGCCCTCGGAAGCGCCGGCCACCGGCGGAGTGCCACCGCCGACGTAGATGCCGCACGTCTTCGCCGTGCCGTTGTGCTTCGACGTGGCGCTCCAGCCCGTGCCGCTGATCGAACCGACCGTCACCGACACGCCGGTCGACGCGTTGTAGTTCAGGTTCGCGGTCGAGCTCGTGTACGTCACGTTGTCGGCGAAGTACGATTCCTGCGCCGTAACCAGGTTGCGCAGGTCCGACTTCATCGCTGCGATGTACGCCTTCTCCTTCGTGTTCGCGAACTTCGGGATCGCGATGGCGGCCAGGATGCCGATGATGACCACCACGATCAGAAGCTCGATAAGGGTGAAGCCCTTGCTGTTCCGCACTGCGTGCCTCCGGTGAATAAGGGACAAGAGATTCGCCACCGAACATCTGGTGAGCAACGGCTATGCCACCCAGCGGCGATGCTGCCTCAAGTGTATTGGCATCAACCACTTACCGCATTGTGACGGGCGGCGTGGGGTGCCCAGGACCTAGCCACCCCTCTGGTAATCTGCAATCCGCTCGGCTCAACGCAAGGAGACCGCCGCGCGGGCCCTTTCGAGGAGCTGGCGAGTCAGTGTGTAGTTGCTGTCGAGTTGGTAGGATCGCTCGAGGAAGCGCAGCGCCAGCCGGGGCTCGCGCAACGCCAGCGCCGCGCTGCCGGCCTCCGTCAGGAGGTACGGATCGTGGCCGTAGAGCTCCGCGGCGAGCGCGTATTCGCGCAACGCCTCCCGCCCCCGTCCGGTTTTCATCAGGACCCGCGCCGCCGCCTGCCGGACCTTGTAGGACTCGGGCCGCGTCAGCACGCCGTCGAGCACCAGCGCGCGCGAGCTGCTCCACACCGGAATCCGCGTCACGGTGCGCACGGCGCCCGCGACCAGCGCGACCGCCAGGATCCCCATCGCGAGCCGCCTCGTGGTGCGCAGGCGCTCGACGCCCAGGGCCGCGAGCAGCGCCACGCCGACGCTGGGCAGATAGAGCGCGCGCTCGGCGAGGACGATGCCCGAGGGAAACAGCAGGTTCGACGTTGGCAGGTACGCGATGCCGGTGAACCACAACGCCGCCGACGCGCCCCGGCTCCGGCGCCACAGCAGGACCGCGAGCGCGACCAGCGAGGCGAGCAGCAGCGCGCCCGCGAGCCCGAGCGCGGTCGGGTGGGTGAGGCGCGGGACGACCTCGGGGTGGTAGTCGGGCGAGAGGGTGAAAGGCCATACCAGCAGCCGCACCACCTCGAACACGGTGGGCAGCATCGTGCTCAGGCGGCCCCCGACGTCGAGGCCGAAGAAGGTCGGCGCGACCGCCACGAACGAGCGACCGCCTTCGACCGAGCGCCGCGCCAGGAACCACGCCAGGGTGAGCGCGAGCGCGGCCACGATCGCGCGGCGTGGCAGGCGCTCGCCGGGACTCGTCCCGCCCAGCGCCCACTCGTCGAGGACCAGCAGGGCAACCGCGACGGCGGCGTGCTCCTTCGAGAGCAAGCCGAGGGCGACGCACGCCAGCATGGCCAGCTCGGCGGACCAGGTGCGGCGGCCCGCTGCGGCCGCCGCGCGCACGGCCCGTGCGCAAAGCAGGGCCAGCAACAGGAACACCGCGGCCATCAGCTCGGCGCGCCCGACCAGGTTTGCCACCGCCTCGACGTGTACCGGGTGCACGGCGAACACCAGCGCGCCCGCCAGGGCACCGCCGGCGCCCGAGAACGGCGCGAGCACGAGGACGAGCAGGCCGGTGGCGGCCGCGTGCCACAGCACGTTGACCGCGTGCAGGCACACCGTGCTGCCACCCGAGAGCTGCCAGTCGGCGGCGAACGAGAGGATCGTCAGCGGCCGCCACTGCCCCGCGTCGTGCGGCGGCGGCCACCACGGCTCGTCGAAGGCGCGGAGCGCAAGCCCGATGTCGTGCGCGCGCGGGTTCTCCTCGACGATCGGCGTGTCGTCCAGAGTGAAGCCGTTGCGAAGCGCCGGGGCGTAGGCCACCACGGCCACCATGGCCGCGATGAAGGCCCCCTTCCGGACGGTCATGGTCGGCGGGGCCGGCAGGCCGGAGCGGCCTCGAGGCGCGTCGCCATGTCGCGCGGCGCGGGCTCGGGGGGGGGGGCGAGCGCGACCGCCCGGTGCAGGGCCGCACGCGCCTCGTCGCAGCGGCCGAGACGCAGCGCGGCGTCCGCCCGCAGCTGGTGGTGCTGCCAGCGGTCGGGCTCCAGGAAGGTGAGGCGGCGCGCCATGGCCAGCGCCTCGCGGGAGTCACCGGCCTCCAGGAACGCCGTGAACGCGCCGAGCAGGACCGCCGGATGGTCGGGGAAGCGGGCGTGGACCGCCCGGGCGAGGGCCGCGGCGGAATCGGCCCGGCCGGCCCTGCGTCGCGCGAGGAGCGCGCGCGAGGCGACGTCGGCCATCATCGAATCCGCGCGCAATGCCGCCGAGAGGAAGCGATCCGCGTCGGTGAACCGGCCGGCCTGCAGGTACCACGCACCCAGCTCGCCCACCAGCACCGGGTCTGCCGGGTAGATGCGCATGGCGCTCAGGAGTAACCGTTCGCCGGTGCGCTGCTCGCCGCGCCGGAACGCCCAGGTGCCCGCCATCCAGCGGGCCCGGTACGAAGCGGGCGCGTCGTGCTCGAGGGTGGCGAAGAACCGGCCGTTCTCGCGCCACACGCCCACGCGCTCCAGCGTGCGCGCGGCCAGGGCAACGAGCACGACCGTGGTGGCGGGCCACGTCCAGCGGTTCACCGGCAACCGCTCCCACAACGCGCCCAAGGCGAGTGCCGCGCCGACCGACGGCAGGTACAGCACGCGCTCGGCGACGAGCACCCCCGTGGGGAACGCGACGTTCGCGGCGATGGCCCCGGTGATCGCGCACCAGGCGAGACCGAACGTGAGGCCGGGCATGCGCCGGCGCGCAGCCCACGCCACCCAGACGAACAGGGCGAGAAGCAGCAACGCCACGAAGTGGGCCCCTCCCGCCGCGAGGTGGGGCTCGAACGCATTGGGCGAGTAGTCGGCGGCCAGGTGGACGGGCCACGCCAGCAATCGGAGCCAGACGAGCAAGGCCGGCAGCATCACCAGGGCCCGACCCGTGACGTCCAGGCCGTCGAGCCCGGCGGCCACCGCGCCGCCGCCGAACATGGTCCCCAGCACGGCGGCGCGGGCGGCGAGGTAGAAGGTCGCGAGGACGAGCACCCCGCCGACCAGCACTCCCGCCTGCTTCAACCCTGAGCCGGCGGGCTCGGCACGCTGCCGCGCCCGCCACCACGCCGTCAGCACCAGCGCGGCGGGAAGCGTGAGCGCGTGTTCTTTGGCACCGTAGGCGAGGGCGGCGCACGCCAGGGTCGCGAGCACCAGCCCGGCGTGCCGCATCGGGCTCGAGCCGGACCGCCGGTTCTCGAGCGCGACGTCGAACGCGAGGACCGCGCCGAGGTACGCGGCCGCGGCCAGCAGCTCCGCGCGCCCGACGATGCCCGCGAACGCTTCCACGTGCACCGGGTGCACCGCGAACCACAGCGCGGCCAGGGTCGCTCCGGCCGAGCCGACGACCCGGCGGGCGAGGGCGAGGACCAGCGCCGTCGCCACCAGGTGGAGCAGCACGTTGGTGAGATGGAACGGCCAGGCGGCGCCTCGGCCCCCCCCCAGCTGCCAGTCCACCGCCAGCGAGAGCGTCGTGAACGGGCGATAGATGCGGTCGTGGAATTCGTCGCCCCAGTACGGGATGGCGAGGAGGCGGCCCGGCTCGAACGAGCGGATGCGCGGATCTTCCTGCGCGACCGGCACGTCGTCGTACACGAAGCCGTTGCGGAGGCTCGGTGCCGAGGCGGCGAAGGCCACGGCGCATACCAGCATCCAGGGCCTAACGCGCTTCATTCGCTCCCTCGAGCGGCGTGAACACGGGAGGGCCCCCCGGCACGAGGGGCGCGTACCGGAACAGGCGGCGGCCGGCGTAGTGCGCGAACAGCGCGGCGTTGCGCGGACCCAGGTCGCGGGCCCAGACGACGTCGCCATCGAGGCGCGCGGTGTTGAGGTACAGGAACGGCGCGTAGGTGAGGAAGCCCCGCCGGTCGAAGGCGATCTCCGCGCGGCACGCTTCCGGCAGGATGCTGTCGGCCGGCAGTCGCAGGTCGGCGGACGGATTCTGGCGGGGATCGGGGAGACGGAGGTTGGGATCCCCGGTCAGGCCTCGACGCACCCCGGGGCGCCGCCGGGCGAAGAGTGAGTCGAGGGTTCGCGGCAGCCGCTCACGGGTCACGCTGTCGGCTTCGGCCCGGCCGACCGCCTGCTCGAGGGTGCACGCGTCGATGCCGGCGTAGAGGCGGGTCGTACGCCACACCGGAACGTGGAGGGCCCACATGCGGGTGATGAGCCGGGACCCCCAGCCATCGGGAATCACGACCACCGCGCGGCTGATGCCCGCGCGGTCGGCGTCGCGATCGGGGTGCAGGCTGAACAGCGGAGCCGACTCCCGGTAGGCCCTGAGCCGTGGCGGCAGCAACACCACCAGGCCGATGGCGGCCGCGACCGCGAGGAGCGTCCCGAGCGAGGCGCCCGCGGGCCGGTCCAGGATCACGGGGCGTTCGATCCGCGCCAGCAGGATCGCCCCGCGGGCCAGCAGGATCACGACCCACGGCACGGCGCTGAAGTGCAGCCGCGGGCCGTAGAAGACGTCGCGGTGCCAGTAGAAGAACAGGAGCCCGAACAGCGCGGCGGCGCCGAGCGCGGGCACCGCATCGCGGGCGCCGAGCCTGCGTCGTCCGAGCGCCAGGCCCAGGGCCGCCACCGCGAGCGCGGGCAACGGCAGGTCGAGCAGGTAGACGTTGAGCTGGTGGAGGTCGATGCCCGTGAGCCCGACGGCGCGGCCTGGCGTAAGCGCCACGCCCCACGGCACGTCGTGAAAGCCGAGCGCGTGCTGCGGGCCCCACAGCCTCGCGTACCCGAAGGTCAGCCAATCCCCGGTGGTTCCCGCGTTGTACGCGAGCGTCGGGACCGTCGTGATGGCACCCGCGCCGGCAGCGACCGCGAGCGCGGCGAACGGGCGCGACGCGGCCACGAGCAGGATGGCCGCGACCGGCACGACGGCTGCCACGGCGTCGAGCGGGCGGAACGCCGTCATCACGCCCAGCAGCGCACCCGCGCCGGTCGCTGCCAGATGGCCCCGGGGGCCGTCCGTGGCCGTGGCGCACGCCGCCGCGCCCAGCCCGAGCGCAGCCGCGCCGAGGTGGCTCATCTCGCTGCCGGCGACCGCGAGCACGAACGGTGAGGCGCACAGCAGCATGACCGTGAGGCGGGCCGTGGTGTCGTCGCACGCCCACCGGGCGACGCGCCAGGTAGCGGCGGCGAGCGCGGCGGCGAGGAGCGGATTGAGCAGCCACCACGCGCCGGCGGCGAGCCCGGCGGCGAGCAGCAGTGCCTGGCCCGGCGGATACTGCGCGTACCAGCGCTCGGGGCCGACGATCATCTGGAGCGTGGCGAAGTTGGCGACCTCGGCCGGCGGCGGCACCCACAGCCGGCCGGCCAGGAAGATGCGCGCCTGGAACAGCTGGGCGAAGCCGTCCACGTTGCGCGGATTGCCCGAGAACAGCAACACCGACGACATCAGTGCGAGTGCGCCCAGCAGCACCGCGGCCACCGTGACGAACCGGCGCGCGGGGACGGCTTCGAGCCGCGCCCAGGCGCGGGCCAGCGGGTCGGCGACGCGGCCGCGGCTCAGTATCAGCAACACGGCCGCCGCGAGCACCGCTACCAGGCCGCCCCACCGCCACACCTGCCACGTGCCGTTGTAATAGCTCATCGGCCAACCAGCCCACCAGACACCGGCCGGCGCGAGGGACCACGCGGCGCCGATCACGACGACGACGACGACGAACCAGCGGGCGAGGCGCTCGCGGCGGCTCATCGCGGCGGCTCGGTGGCGATCCGCCCCACGAACAGCAGCGGCGTCTCCTCCACCCGGTCGAGCCGCAGCGACCTGCCCGGCCCCGGGTCGGCGCCGCCGTCGAGCAGGATCGCCGTGAAGCTGCGCGGCGGATTCGTCAGGGGCGAAGGGTTGAACCGGCTGAGTACGACGGCGGCGACGCCTTCGCCCCGCGCATACCCGATGATCCGGTCGAGCGGCTCCCACGGAAGCACGCGCCAGTCGCGATGCGCCCACACGGCGACGGCCGGGTGCCAGCTCATGACCACGGCGCCGGGCGGCAGCCGCCGGCCGAGATGCACGCCTACGGCACGCTGCGCGGCGGCCAGCTGCTGGAGCGGCGTGTCCCGGCGACGCGACATCCATCCGTCGCGGATCGCGGGCCACGCGGCGAGGACGACCAGGACGACGGCGGCCGCGGCGAGCCAGGGCCGCGCGCGGGAGCCTGCGGCGGCCTGGAGCGCCGCCGCCCACAGCGCGCCGGCGCCGATGGCCGCGACGGGAACCAGCACCAGCAGCGAACGCGGCTCGACGTACACGAGCGCGGCCGGCAGGGCGGCGGTCACGACCGCCGGCGCCAGCCAGGCGAGAGCCCAGCCCTGCCGCCGCGATACGGCCAGGCCGGCGGCGCCGAGGCCGATCAGCCACCATGGCATCGTGGCCGCGAGGCCGAGCCACAGCGAAGCGCGGCGTGTCCCCGGGGGAAGGGTTGGCGGGGCGGCTCCCGCGGGAGCGGGCGCCGGCGGATGCGGCGCGGCGCGCGAGGATTCCGGGGGCGCGACGCCCCAATACTGCGACTGCATCCGGCGACCGTCCGGCGTCAGGCGGTACAGCTCCGCCCGGAACGCGTCTTCGTTGCCGCCCCACACGAACTGCTCGAGCACCGCCCCGCCGCGCTGGCTGCTCGTCGGCACGGCCGGTTGGGCGGCGCCCCGCATTTGAACGCGGCCGCTGAGCGCCCAGCGGCCAAGCGACGAGCGCAGGTACCACAGGTAGGGCGCCGCGACCGCCACGCCGACCGCCGCCGCCAGCAGCCAGCCCTTCCACGCCCGCGCGCCGGCACGGGAGACGCGCGCCGCAGCCACCGCCATCACCAGCGGCGCGAACACCAGCCCCTCGGCGCGAGCGAGGAAGGCCAGGCCGCAGAGCACGCCCACCAGACACCACCATTGCGGCGGGCCCGCGGCGGCCGCGCGCACCGCGGCCGCCGTCGCGCCGAACGCGATAAGCAGGAACAGCGGCTCGGAGCCGAAGTAGAGATTCCAGCTGACGCCTGGGAAGAACGGCGTGAAGCTCATCAGCGCCGGCGCAAAGGCCACCAGCGCCGCGGCCAGGACCCCGCCGCGAGGTCCGGCCAAGCGCGAGCCCAGCGCGGCCACCGGCAGCGGCAGCAGCGCGCCGGACGCCGCGCCGAGGAGTCGAGAGGCCAGGAGGTCGGGGAGGCCGAGCAGCGAGAGAGCGGCGACCGCCACCGGCTGCAGGGGCGAGAGGGCGACGTGCGCGAGCCCGTTCAGCTCGAAGCCGCGGCCCTCGCGCAGAGCGCGAGCCAGCAGGAGGTAGTACGCCTCGTCGTAAACGAGGTAGTCGCCGCGCAGCAACAACAACACGAGGCGCACGGCGAGGCCGCCGGCGATCAGCGCGGCGAGCGCGCGACGCTCCGCGCTCACGCGGCCCCCCCCTTCCCCCCCGCCCAGCCCCCGGCGGCGGCCGGAGGCGTGGTGGACCGGTCCAGCAGGCGCGCGCCGGCGGTGCGCCACACCCGCCGCAGATCCTCGAGCGGCGAGTCGAGGAGCCCGAGGAGTCGCGGCACCTCGTGGCGGCGCCCCGCGTACACCGAGCGGCGTCCGTGCAGGATGCCCGGCACCATGGTCCAGAAAGCGAGCCAGGCGCGCACCGTGGACCGCCACGGCTGGCCCAGCGCGAGCGGCGCCAGCCACGGCCACGCGAGCACGAGCCACCCCCACAGCAGGACGCGGCGGAGCGGCATCGTCTTGAAGAACAGGTACATGCCGTTGCGAACCGTATAGAACGTCTTCGCGTCGCTCATCCGCTCCGCAGTCGCCGAGCCCTTGTGGTGCACGACCGCCGCCGGCTCGTACCAGCACCGGAACCCGGCCAGCTGGGCGCGGATGCCGAGGTCCACGTCCTCGAACCAGGCGAAGAACGCCTCGTCCAGCAGTCCGACGCGATCGAGCAGCGCGCGACGATACGCGGCAGCGCCGGCGCAGGCGCTCAGCACCTCGCGCCCCTCGCGCCAGCGCGGCCCGTCCGGCTGGCCGCGCCCGATGTTCCAGGCGACCAGCGCCATCCCGTCACCGGCCGCGTCGACGATGCCGGGCCGCCGCGCGTCCATCATCTTTGAGGCCACGGAGCCGACGGCGGGGCGGGCGTCGAGCGCTGCGACCAGCGCGCCCAGCCAGCCGGGATCGCATTCGACGTCGTTGTTGAGGCACACCAGGATCTCGCCGCGCGCCGCGCGAAGGCCGGCGTTGGTGGCGGGCGCGAACCCCCGGTTCTCCGGCAACGCGACGAGCTGCACCTCCGGAAACCCGCCGGCGAGCATGGCGCGGGTCCGATCGGTGGACCCGTTATCCACCACCACGACCTCGAAGGCGGAGAAGGTCTGCGCCCGCAACGACCGCAGGCAGGCCTCGAGCAGGTCCGCGCCGTTCCAGGTCGGGATCACGATGCTGACGCGCGGAGCGCTCACGCGCGCGGCGCCTCGCCGCACCGGCGCGCAACCTCGCGCGGCAGGACGCGCTCCAGCCGCCCCAACTGGAACCCGGCCATCCGCACCGCCTCGTACGCCCCGGCCCGCGCGGCGCGCAGCGCCCCGTAGCGCCCGCCGATCCAGCCTAGCTCGCGGACCAGGTGCCCGAGGCCGCTCCGCCAGGCGCCGCCGGCGAGCCCGAGTGCCTGGAGCGAGCTGCCGCTGTCGAAGTTGCGACGGAATGCCCGGCCGACGGAGAACGCGTGCCCGTGGTAGGCCGCGGCGGCCGGCACGTAGCGCAGCTCCCACCCGGCGCGGAGCGCGGCCAGCCCCCAGGCCTGATCCTCGCTCATGACGATCTCGGGGAAGGGCAGCTGTGCCCACGCTTCGCGCCGCACCGCGCCGAACGCGTTCGAGAACAGCGTGGCGCCAGGCCCGAACGGACGTGCGAGGGCCTCGCGCGTGATCCGGCGCGGTTGCTCGCCGTAATTGACGCTGGCGAGAAACGCCTCCTCCGGCGAGGCGCCCCGCGGCAGCTGCCGCCCGAACGCGCCCGCCACGCCGGGCTGCGAGAGCGCGGCGAGGAGCGGGGTGAGCCACCCGTCGCCCACCGGCTCGACGTCCTGGGTCAGGAACAGCAGCACATCGCCCTGCGCGTAGCCGGCCGCGCGGTTCCGCGCGCTCGCGTGGCCGAACCGACGTCCGCCGAGGTCGAGCACCTTCGCGCCTGCGCTCACGAGCAGCGCGGGCGTCTCGTCGCGCGAGCCCGAGTCGATGGCCACGATCTCCAGGTCGCAGGCCGCGGCGGCGCGGCGCAGCGCCGCCAGCAGCGGCGGCAGGATCCCGGCACCGTTGAGCGTCGGGATGATGACGGAGACTCGGGGGGAGGGGGGGGGGAGGGGCGCGCTCATCCGCGAGCGTCGTCCCGCAGCACGCTGATGAAGAACGACCCGAACACCACCTGCACCCCGATGACGAACAGCGTGAGGCCGACCAGGGCCGGCCGCACCGCGAACAGCGTACCGCGCCCCGCCCCTAGCCAGTCCATCAGGATCGCCGCGTTGATGCCGACGCCGGCTGCCAGGATCGCACCGCCCACGAGCAGGCCGCGCTCGAGCGTGAACCAGCGCGCGAGCCACGCAAGCCAGCGGTCGCCCAGCTCGAGCTCCCGGCGCGCGTACAGTTTGGCCGAGACGCCGAGGCCGACGAGCTGCACGCCGAGAATGGCGAGCGCGCTCGCCAGGAACATGAAGTGGAAGTCGAACGACATGGACCCGATGCGGAGCGGCCCGGGCAACAGCGCACCCAGCCCAACCATGCCTGACACGATGGCGAGCAGGCCGGGCACGATGAACAGCGGCGTGGGCGAGAGCAGCAGCATGAAGCGGAGGTGGCGCCAGCCGTCGCGGAAGCTGCGCAGCTTCGACTCGCCGGCACGCGGATGGTACGTGATCGGGATCTCGGCCAGGCGCATGTCGCGGCGGATGGCGATCGCGATCATCTCCGACGCGTACTCCATGCCCGTGGTCCTGAGCTGCAGCCGCTGGTGCGCGTCGCGCGTCAGCGCGCGCATCCCGCAGTGTGCGTCCGACACGCTCCGGCCGAAGAACAGGCTGAGCATGCCCGTGAGGACCGGGTTGCCGACGTAGCGGTGCAGCCACGGCATCGCGCCGGGCAGAATCGTGCCCGCGAACCGGGAGCCGAGCACGAGGTCGTTGCCTTCCCTCAGCTTCGCCACGAACGCCGGGACGTCGTCGAAGTCGTAGGTGCCGTCGGCGTCGCCGAGCACGAGGTAGCGGCCGCGGGCTGCGGCGATGCCGGCGAGGTACGCCGCGCCGTAGCCGCGCACGGGCGCCGACACCACGCGCGCGCCCGCCGCCTCCGCGAGGGCGGGCGAGCCGTCGGTCGAGCCGTTGTCGGCCACGACCACCTCACCCTCGAGCCCGCCCCGCGCGAGCGCGTCCCGCGCTTCGCGCACGCACTGCGCCACCGACCCGGCCTCGTTCAGGCACGGCATCACCACCGACACCTCGGGGGAACGCGGGGCCGGCGGGGGTCTCACGGCCGCTCGATCGCGAAGGCGAACGCCTGGCCCGGCCAGACCTGGACCAGGCGAAGGTAGCCGGGCGCGCGCTCCATCAGGGCGCTGATGTCGGGCGCCGCGTCGGCGCCGAGACCGGTGAGCACCAGGTGCGTCGCCCCGGTCCGATCGAGATACGCACGAAGCGTGTCGGGGCCGAGGCTTTCGCCGGTGCGGCCCCGGACGCGCCACAGAAACGAGGGCACGGCCCGCCGCCCGGTGTAGAGCCAGACCAGCGCCTCGTCCTCGGTGGCGATCACGGCCCCGGGCGGGGTCCGCGCGCGAACCCAATCCACCACCTGCTGCATGGTCGCGGAGATTCCGCGCTGCACGGTCGTGGGCGCGCCGGCGGCGAGCCCGCGGCCCTGGCCCGCCGCGTAGGTCGTCGCGACCAGCACGATCACCGCCAGCACCGCGACGGTGGTCGCGGTCGCGGCGCGCGGCGGGAGCGTCCTGGCGCGGCGCAGCAGGTCCGCGCAGCCGGCCAGGAAGGCGACGGCCAGCCACGGCACGATGGCCCATACGAAACGCGCGGGGCCGTACGGCCACAGGGTCACGACCGCGGCATACAGCGCCAGCGTGGCCCCGAGCGCGACCGAGCACCGCCCGAGCTGCATGGCGCCCCACACCAGCAGCGCCAGGGCCGCCGCGGCCGCGGCATGCCACAGACCCGCCGGCGCCGCCGGCACGGCGAGCGCCGCGATCGGCTGCATCACCTCGAGCAGGCTGGCCGGCGTCCACCATCCGGAGCCGGCCTGCCGGAGGAACTGCCCGTAGGTCCCGTAGTTCGCCACGACCGCCGGGTCGGTCTCTCCGGCGTGGGCGGCGGTCCACGCCAGCCCCGGCGCAACGAGCAGCGCCCCGGCGGCCAGCGCGACGACACCGTATCCGCGGCGCCGCGCAACCAACGCGACGGCCACGCCGCCCAGCACCGCCACGCCGATCGAGCGGGTCAGCATGCACAGCCCGGCGAGCGCGCCCGCCGCGGCGGCCAGCGTCCAGCCGCGCCGCCCTTCGGCAACGGCCGCGCCGTCGGCGGCCCACACCGCGAGCGCCGCGAGCACGAGGAACAGTGGCTCCGCGAACAGCACGGTGGCCACGGCCATCAGCGGCACGGCGACGCAGGCTGCCGCCACCACGGCCGCCGTGCCCCACGTCGGGACCGGCAGCCGCGGCGCGAGGTGGCGCACGGTCACCGCGGCGAACAGGCCCGTCAGCACCGCATTGGCCGCCTTGAGCAGCGCGAGGTTGGCTGGAAACGACGGCCACGCCATCCACAGCGCCGCGAGGAACGCCGGATAGCCGACCGGGTAGTGCACGCCGGCCGGCGCACCCGGCAGGTACTGCAGCCGGTAGCCGCCCCCCTCGGCGAGACTCCGGGCCAACGCGAGGTAGACCCCGTCGTCGTAGAACACGCCGGCCAACGCGGGTACCATCTGCCACGCCACCACCGCCGCGACCGCGACACCCGCCGCGAAGCTCGCGCCGAGGAGCTTCAGGACGCCTGCTCCCCCTCGTAACGGCCGAGCTTGCGGTACAGGGTCGAGGGATCAATGCCCAGCACCTCCGCGGCGCGCGTCTTGTTGCCGGCCTCGGCGTGCAGCACGAAGAGGATATAGGCACGCTCGATGACATCGAGCGTGGGATTGGCCGGCGGGCGCTCCGAGACCAGCGGCTCGGCGCGCCGCTCCGTCACACGCTCCGGCAGGGCCGACACGGGGATCTCCGCACCCGTGGTGAGCATCGCCGCGCGCTCGAGCGCGTTCTCCAGCTCCCGCACGTTGCCCGGCCAGTCGTAGGCGAGCAGCGCGTCCATCGCCGGCTCGGCGACGCGCTTCGGCTCGCCGCCATGCGCCATCCGCTTCAGGAACGCGTCGGCCAGGATCGGGACGTCGTCCCGGCGCACCCGCAGCGGCGGCAGGTGGATCGCGATCACGTTGAGGCGGTAGAACAGATCCGAGCGGAACCGGCCGGTCTTCATCTCCTCCTCGAGATCGCGATTGGTCGCCGCGATGAGCCGCGCGTCCACATGTACGGCTTCCGTGCCGCCCACCGGGATCACTTCCCGCTCCTGCAGCACGCGGAGCAGCTTCACCTGGGTTGCGGGCGTCGTTTCGCCGATCTCGTCCAGGAAGAACGAGCCGCCGCCCGCCGCCACGAACAGGCCCTGGTGGTCCTTCACGGCGCCCGTGAAGCTGCCCTTCATGTGACCGAACAGCTCGCTCTCGAGCAGGCTCTCCGGCAGCGCGCCGCAGTTGATCGAGAAGAAGGGGTGCTCGGTGCGCGGCGACATCTCGTGGATGTACCGCGCGATCACTTCCTTGCCGGTGCCACTCTCGCCGGAAATCAGAACGGTGCTGTCGGTCGGCGCGACCATCTCCGCGAGCTTGAGCACCTCGATGAACGCCTTGCTCTTGCCGAGCGGCTTGACGGTCTGCGAGCGGTCGCGGCGCCGGATCTCCTGCTTGAGCGACTTGTTCTCGACCTTCAGCTCGCGCGCCTCGGCGGCCCGGCGGCAGATCGAGACCAGCTCGTCGTTGCTGAACGGCTTCTGGATGTAGTGGTACGCGCCCTGGTTCACGGCCTCGATCGCGGTCTTGAGCTCGGCCTGGGCGGTCATGAGGATGACCGGCGTGTCCGGGTCCTTCTCCCGGGCGGCCTTGAGGATCTCGATCCCCCCGACGCCGGGCATGCGGATGTCCGACAGCACGATCTGGGGCCCGAGCTTCCCGATGGCGTCCAGGCCGGCCCTGCCGCCCTGCGCCGTGTTCACCTCGAAGCCCTCGTTCTTGAGCAGGATGCGCACCGTCTCGAGAATCGCGGACTCGTCGTCCACGACCAGGATCGTGGGTCGGCTCACACGCCCTCCCCGGCGGCGAAGCGCGCCGGCACGTAGATCGTGAACACCGTGCCTTCGCCAGGCACCGAGTCCACGAAGATGTAGCCGCGATGCGCCTGTACCGCGCGCTGGACGATCGCGAGCCCGAGTCCCGTGCCGCCGGGCCGCCCCGTCACGAACGGCTCGAACAGCCGCGGCAGGATCTCGGGGGCCACGCCGGGGCCCGCGTCGCTCACCCGGAGCAGCCGCGGCTGCTCGATGGCCACGTTGGCGTTGATCCCGCCCGGATCGGGCATGCCGACCTCGACCACGACCCGCGCCGGCGGCGCCGACATCTGGACGGCGTTGAGCACGAGGTTGAACACCACCCGATGCAGCAGGTCCTCGTCGCCCTCGATCATCACGGCCCCCCCCCCGGGGGGCGCGACCAGCTCGATCTGGGCGTCGCCACCGCCGTCCGGGTGCTGGCGAGCGAGCCGGATCCCGGCCTCGGCCACCGCCACCAGGTCGAGCGCCGCGGACTTGGTGACGCGCACGCGCGAGAAGTCCATGAACTCGGTGAGCAGTCGCGCCAGGCGGTCGCTCTCGCGCAGCACCAGGGTCGACAGCGTCTTCTCGTCGGGGTCCTGGCTGGCGGTGCGGCCCAGCATTTCGACCGCCGACCGGATCGAGGCCAGGGGGTTCCTGATCTCATGCGCCAGCGAGGCCGCGATCTCGGCCACGGCCTCGAGGCGTTCGGTGCGCATGTGCAGCTGCTCGAGCTGCTTCTCGTCGGAGATGTCCTTGAAAATCGCGGTCACGGAGGCCGGTTGGCCCGGCCGGAGATAGACCGCGGTGGTCGAGACGCCGATGGGGAACACGCGGCCGCCGAGCCTCGCCTCGCCGGCCCGGCGTACCACGCGCCGGCCGTCGTAGGCGGTGGCGCGCACCGCGTCGGCCACCACCGGCGCCACGCGGTCGATGGCCTCCAGCACCGGCTGGTCCCGCATCGCGTCCACGTCGATGTCGAGCAGCGCCTCGGCCGTGGGGTTGGCGTAGATGAGCCGTCCGTCGCCCGCCACGGTGAGGACGCCGGTGCGGATGGCGCGCAGGATGTCGCCCGCCTCGAGCCTCGCGATGCGCAACTCGGCGGTGAGGGCTTCCTGGGCCTGGCCCGCCACCCGCACGCGGCTCGCCAGGTAACCGGTGGCGAGGGCGACGAGCCAGTAGACGCCGACCTGAAGCAGCAGCGCGAATGACAGCTCGATCGGATGCCCGAACACCGCGTCGGCGGCGTACAGGATGCCGGCCGCGAGCGCGATCAGCATCCCGTTCGCGAACGGCATCATCACCGCGTTGATCGCGATGACCAGGATGTACAGGGCCGCGAAGTACGTGTACGGCCCGCTGATGTGGACGATGGCGGTGACGAGGAACAGGTCGAACAACGCCTGCATGTACATGAAGGTCTGGCCGACCTCGCCGGTCCGGAGGTGCGACCACCACACCGACGCCGCCGTGACCACGTAGGCGAGCGTGACCGACACCGAGGCGATGAACAGCTGCGTGATGTCGGCCTGCCACCAGGCCAGCGCGGCCCCGACGAACACGCCGGTGGCGATGGACAGGCGGCCGATGTAGAGCCACCGGAGGAGGGTCCGGACCGGCGGAACGGCCCCCGGGCGAGGGGTCCGTTTGGAGGAAACCTGAGGCTGAGAGGCGGCTACGACGGCCATCCCCCCAACAATAGGAAGGGGGGCACTCTTGCACAATGCAAGACTCGTGGGTCATGCCGGACGCGCTACCTTGGCACCGTGGATCTGGACGAGGAGTTCCCTCTTGGCGACGGCTCGGCCGACACGACGGCCGACGTCGCGTGCCCGTACTGCGGCGAGACCAACGAGATCGCGCTGGACCCGGGCGGCGGCGCCGTGCAGGAGTACGTCGAAGACTGCCAGGTCTGCTGCCGCCCGTGGCGCGTCTCGGTCCTGTACGCGACCGACGGCTCGGCCCAGGTCCATCTCGAGCCCGATGACGACGGCGACGGGGAGTAGGGCGCGACGCCTAACGCACGATGGTCAGAGAGTACCCCCCGAGCGACGCGCGCAGCTGGTTGGCGTCATCCGCCACCTCGACGATGGTCACGGTGTACGCGCCAACCCGCCCCACGTCCGGCACCGCGACGCGCGCCAGCACACCGCTCGTCACGGGGCCGAACACCGCGATGGTGGCCTGCGAGCCCGACACGCGGCCGTGGAGCACGAGGGCGCTTCCCACCGCCCCGCTGACGGCCTGGATCGGCTCGGGGCCCGTGACGGTGACGAGCATGGCGCGATCGTCGGCGTTCGGTGTCGTGAGGCGGACCTCGAGCGTGCCGGGCTCCGGCGCGGTGGGCCCGTCGCCACCGCCGCAGGCGATGAGCGCCGCGCCGGCCACGAGGGCGGCCACGAAGCGCCGCGCGGTCACGGCCGCCCCCCCCCCGGCGGCGCGACCGCGACCCCGGTGTCGAGCAGCCACGCGCGCACATCGCCGACGTCGAGCCTGCCGTTGCCGTTGCCCAGCAGGTCGAGGAACCGGAGCTGGTCCGCCGTGAGCGGCGAGCCCGCGCCGAGCAGATGGTCCATCACCGCCTGCTGGGCAAGCGCGGGCTTGCCGATCTGGATGGTGAACTCCCTGGAAATCACCTCGGCTCCGGTGCTGGCCTGGGCCGTGAACCGGTAGCCACCGGCGGCGGCGGGGATCCCGGTGACCCCTCCCGACGTGCCGCCGAGCGTCAGTCCCGGCGGGAGCGCCCCGCCGATCACCGACCAGATGCGCGCGGAGCCGCCGCCGCTCGCGCGCAACGTGTCGGCGTAGAAGGAACCCATCAGCCCGGCCGGCCGTGTCGAGTCCGAGACCATGGTGAGCGCCGTTGTGAACGTCGCCGTCACCGAGCGGCTCGCGTTCATCGCGACCTGGCATGTCCCGGTCCCCGTGCAGCTTCCGGTCCATCCGCCGAACGACAGTCCGGGGCCCGGCGCCGCCGTCAGGGCCACCATGGTGCCGCGGGTCGCAAACAAGCTCGTGCACGTCGCACCGCAGTTGATGCCGCCCACGTCGCTGGTCACCGTGCCGGTGCCGATGATCGCCACTGTCAGCCGCCACCCACGCGTGATCGTGAGGGCAAAACCGTCCGTGATCGCGGAGTCGACCGTGATGGACACGCCGCCGACCGAGTCGGTGTAGGTCTCGCCCGGCAGCCAGATCGCGGCCGCGTCGTTCGGGTCGCCGTTGCTGTCGGGATCCACGACGTACGCCCGCGGGCCTTCGGTCTCGTGCAGCACGATGGCCTGGCCGGGGAGCGGCGAATCGTGGCCGGCCAGCCGCCGCGCCTCCACGGTCAGGGACTTGGTGGGCGAGAGCGGCATCTGAGCCATCAGGTAGCCGCCCGGCGGAGGCAACGCCGTGCGGACGATGGTGCCGGCCTCCACGGCTCCAGCCGCCGGGAGCCAGAGGCGCGCCGCCGGGACCCAGCCGATGGATGCCTTGTGGTGCGCAACGGTGTGAATCGAGAGCCAGCCGAACGGCTGCTCGAACCGGAGATACCCCACGCTCATCACGTCCCAGCGCGAGTCGTACTCCTGGCCGTACCGGCCGGAGGAGTGGGGCCAGCCAAGGCCGTGCCCCATCTCGTGCGTGACCACGACGTAGTTCTGATGATGAATGCCGCTGAGCCACGTCATCCCGTACGAGCGCGTCTGGCCGTCGAGCATCAGGGTGAAGCTGCCGCCGAACGACAGTGTGTCGAACGGCGCAACCGGGCGGGTGTTGAGGGCGCCGTTGAACTGGAGGTTGATGCCGAAGAAGTTCGGGAACATCACGTCCGCGTCCGCGGCCGCGGTGCAGTCGCGCGCCAGGGCGGAGAAGTCCGACGACGCGCCGACGTACGCGCTGCGCGGCAGCGGGAGCGTGTACCAGTTGGTGACCTGGTTGCCGCTCATGACCCCCGGGTCCCACGAGTTTTCGGCGTAGAACTGCGCCACGCCGGGGTACAGCGGGCCCACCACGCGTTGGACCGTGGCCTGCGTGAACGGCGTGGAGGGGTCGTCGGCGAAGCGGCACAGCAGCGTGATGTAGTTGACCGGCGAGAGCGCGGCCCCCCCCCCGGCGCCGGGGGAGGCCCGCGGGCCGTCGAGGGTCCGGATCGCGCGGACGCGGACGACGCCCCGTTCCCCGCGCACCGCGGCGGGGGCGGCCGCCGGTTCGCCGGCGATCTCCACCACGCGGCGATCGAGGACGGCCAGCTCGTCGGCCCGCGCGGCCTCGGGAAGGAGACGCGTAGCCTGGCCCGCGTCGTCGACGAGGAGGAAGCGGCGGCCGCCGCGATCGGTCGCGTCGGCTTCCGCGTCCCAGATCACGTGGAGCCGGCCGCGCAGCACGGGACCCTGGGCGAGGCCGGCGACCGGCGCGAGCAGCGCCAGCGCCGCGAAGCCGGCCAGCAGCGAGCGGGCGCCGATCACGGCGAGGCTCCGGCCGTGGTGTCGGCCCGGATCGAGCGGACGCGCAGCACGGTCGCGGACTCCCGCACGCCCGACACGATCACGCGGCGCCGATCGAGGGCCAGCCGGCCCTCGGCGGCCCGCGCTGTTTCCGCGTCGAGCAACAGCTCGGTGGATTGGGCCGAATCGTCCACGAGGTAGTAGCGCGTCGTGCCGTTCCACACGATATGGAACCGGCCGGAGGCGGTGACGTCGGCCTCGCAGGCAGAGGGCTCGCAGGGCATCGCCGAGCCCGGCCGCGCGACCGGGCTGCATGCCGTTACGCCCATGAGTACCGCAGCGATCACGCCCCTGGCATCCTGCATTACATTCCGCGCGTTGTGAGCCGAACCAAGAAGGTACAGGTCGGCGGCGAGCCGCCGCAAATGGCGCCTAAACGACGCCAGCCGCTCCAGCATCAAACCCCCGGCACTCCTTCCCGAGGACTCATGCCCCCCGCGGCACGCCTCAGACCCGCGATCCCGATCCGCATCCTCGTGCCGGCTGTGTGGCTCGGCGCGGCGGTCGCTCCCGCGGTCACACAGGCCCAGGACTTTCCCACCGGACGCTTCGGGGCCCGAGGGGTCGTGATGAGCGTTCAGGCGGACGGCCGCTACGCGTTCACCCGCGACGGCCAGCTGATGATCGGCGGCGCCTACGGGCGCACGGGGGCCGACACGGTCGAGCTGCGTGACGACAGCGGGCCGGCGGCCTGTCGCGGCGCCCTGGGGCGATACACGTGGCGCCGTACGGGCGACACGCTGCGGTTTGCCGTTGTGGCCGATTCTTGCGCCGGCCGGCGTGGCGCCCTGCCGGGAGTGCCGTGGGTCCGTCGCCGCGATGCCCTCGCGCTGCGCGGCGCGACGCTCATTGATGGTACCGGCGCGCCGCCGCGGCCGGGCGTGACGCTGATCCTGCGCGACGGCCGGATTGCCGCCGTGCACGCCGACGGCGCCGAGCCGCTGCCCGACGACGCCGAGGTGCGCGACCTTGCCGGCGCGTTCGTGACGCCCGGATTGATCGATGCGCACGTGCACCTCGCGACCAGTCCCAGTGGGACCGACCGCCGCGACCGGGTCGAACGGAGGCTGCGCAACACGCTCCTGGGCGGCGTGGTCGCCGTGCGCGACATGGCGGGAGACGGCCGTGCGCTGGCCGATCTCGCGCGCGCCGCGGCCGCGGGCGACATCACTTCACCCGAGATCCGGTACGCGGCGCTGATCGCCGGCCCCGCGTTCTTCGACGATCCGCGGGTGCGCACCAGCGCCGCGGGGGTTCCGGCCGGCACGGCGCCGTGGGCCCGCTCCGTGACGGACACGACCGATCTCCGCCAGGCGGTCGCGGAGGCGCGCGGCACCGGCGCGACGGCGCTCAAGCTCTACGCCGAGCTCGACGCGCGGCTCACCGCGCGCATCGTCCAGGAAGCGCACCGTCAGGGGCTGCCGGTCTGGAGCCACCTGGTGCTCGTGCCCGCGCGGCCGGGCGAGGTGGTGTCCGCCGGCGTGGACGTGGTGTCGCACGCGCTGTTCGCGTTGTGGGAGGTCGCCGAGCTGCCCAACTTCAGGGAGCGCGCGCAGGCGGACCTCACCGTCGGCGCGGACCACCCGCGGGTGCGGCGCCTGTTCACCCTGATGCGGGAGCGGAACGTGATCCTCGACGCGACGTTGTTCGTCTACCGCGCGGACTCAGCGGCGCCCGACACCTCCGTCGCGAGACGCCGCGAGGCGCGCGCCGTCGAGTTCGTGCGGGCGGCGCACGCGGCGGGGGTGCGGATCGCGGCGGGGACCGACGGGATGATCCGCGACGAGGACGGCGCGTTGCCCAACATCCACACCGAGATGCAGCTCCTGGTGCAGCGAGTGGGTCTGACGCCGATGGAGGCGCTGATCGCTGCAACGCGGACGGCCGCGCAGGCGGCGGGCATCGAGGCCACGCACGGCACGATCGCGGTGGGGAAGGCGGCGGACCTGCTGGTGCTCTCGGCCGATCCGACCGCGGACATCCGCAACACCCGCGAAATCCGGATGGTCGTGCGTCGTGGATCGCTCGTGGAGCGATAGGGCGATACGCGAAGACCCGACGGGTGCGTCGGCTGAGGATCCGGCAGGTACCGGACGCGGGTCAGTGCGGCCCGGGCGAGCCGCGCGAGCGCGTCGACCCTCGCACGATGTCGAGCCGGAGCTCGCTCCAGCCGCCCACCTGGAAGTACCGGACGCGCAGCTCGTGCCGCCCGCCCATGAGCGGCGCCGCGTCCACCGCCGACTCGTGGAGGGACCAGTTGTCGACGACGAGGGCGTCGTCCACCCAGACCCGCACGCCGTCGTCGCTGATGGTCCGCAGCGTGTAGTCGCCCCGCGCCAGCGTCACGGTGGTGGTGGCCTCGAGGGCCCAGCGCTCCTGGGGCAGGCCCTGGATGGTCGGGCGGTACCACATGTAGTCGAGCCGCGGGGCGTGGCGGGCGAGCAGCGGCGCGGCCGCGAAGAGCGCTGCGAACGCGTCGGGCCGGGCGCGAGGGTCGCTGCTGTCGCCCCACGCGACGAAGCGGATGTCCCAGTCGGCGGCCGGCTCGAACCGGCCGTACGAGAAGCGATACGGCCGGCCGGCGGCGAGCACGGCCCCGCGCGGCGACGTGGTCGCGGCGCCGCGATACTCGAGCAGCAGCTCCCAGTCTCCCGCCGAGTCGGGGGCCGGCGTCACGACGATGGTGTCGCCGACGCGGCCCGAGGCGGACGACAGCGACGCGAGACCCCGGCGGCTCACCGCGCGCCAGCGACCGGGTGGCCCCAGCACCGCCAGGCGCAGCGGCACGGCGCGCGTGCTGTCCACGGGCCACAGCCTGGGTGAACGCCAGTCGTACGGGCCCCACTCGTCCACAATGATCGCGGAGCGGTCGAGCGCCGCCATCGGCGTTTCGGGCCGCCGCGCCGGGTCGTCGAGGATCCGGCGCACGGGAGCCAGCAGCTCCTCCGGCACGACGATCACGCCGTGCTCGGCCGCCGGGTCGATGGCGCGATTCCCCGAGGCCGCGAAGGCCGCGGTGTCGGCCAGTACCAGCGCGGTGTCCACCCCGATCCACCGGTTGCCGGTCAGCCTGATGCCGGCGGTATTCGACGCCCGGATCGCCACCCGGTTGCCGCTGAACTCGTTGTCCTCGATCCGGTAATCCCGGCTGCGCGTATCACGAAAGCGGGGGTAGCCCCAGTCGGACGGCTCGATCGGGTTGGCCCAGAGGCGAATCGCCGTGGAGTCGCCGGTGAAGAGGTTGAAGGCGATGCGGTTCTCCTGCCCGTGCTCGATCGCGATCCCGAACCGGTTGCGCACGAAGCTGTTGCCCGCGACCAGTGAGCCGAAGCTGTAGCCGCCCCAGAGGCCGTACTCCGAGCCCTGCACGTGGTTCATGAGGAATGTGTTGCGGCTGAACGTCGCTTCGATGCCGTTGGTGGGCGCCCAGCTGAAGTCGTTGTCGAAGACGATGTTGTCGTTGGCGCCGCCGGTGCCCGAGTCCATGGTGCTCTGCCCGGCCCACAGGAACAGGCCGTCGCCGCCGTGGGTCACGCTGTTCCTGGCCACGACGTTGCGCGAGCTCTGTTCGTAGAGCAGGATGCCCGCCGAATCCTGGCCGCGGCGATAGCGCCCGTGGCTGTAGCCGCAGACGTTGAACTCGACCACGTTGTACACGATCGTGTTGTCGCTCGACCGGTACAGGCCGATGCCGATCCCCGAGTTGTACGAGAAATCGTTCTCACGCACCGTCACCCGGTCGCACCGGGTCATCAGCAGCCCGTTCATGCCCTGCCGCGCCGTGGTGCGCTGGATGCGGGCGCCGCTGACGTCCTCGAGGTAGATGGCCGCGCCGAACCGGAGCCATTCGCCCCGGTCGTTGCGGTGGAACGAGAGCCAGTCGGCGAGGCTTTCGTGCTCCACGAGGCTGAACAGCCGCGGCTTCCAGTTGTAGGAGAGGTCGCCGCCGGTGATGTCGAGGTTGCGGGTGCCGCGGGCCAGGATGGCGATCCTGTAGCCGCGGATGCGGGGCCCCACGATCCGCACGTTGCGCCCGCCCTCGATCCGCACCGCGATGCCGGCTGCGCCATCGGGGTCGGCATCGGGCGCCAGGCCCTCGAGGGTGGCGCCGGTGAAGTCCAGGGTGATGTCGTCGCCGCTGACCGTGATGAGCGCCGAGTCCGCCGGCACCGGGAGCCGCCAGGTGCCCGGGCGGATGCGCACCGACCGCGTGATGATCAGCCCCGATCGCGGGGTGACCGTGGGCAGCTGCGCAAGCGCGGGCGGACCGGCGATCGTGAGGAGTCCCAACGCGACGAGGGGCCCGACTGGCGCCGAGCCCCTCCGTCCCGTCCGTCGCGTCCTTCCCGTCCCTCCCGTCCTTTCCCTGCCTATTGCACCGCGTTGATCATGTTGAAGATCGGCAGGTACATGGCGACGATCATGCCGCCGACGATCACGCCGAGGACCACGATCATCACCGGCTCCATCAGGGAGAGCAGCGCTTCGACCGCCGCGTCCACCTCTTCGTCGTAGAAGTCGGCGATCTTGCTGAGCATCTCGTCCAGGCCGCCGGTCTGCTCGCCGACGGCGATCATCGAGATCACCATGGGCGGGAACACCTTCGACTTCTGGAGCGGCGCCGCGATGGTTTCGCCGCCCGCGATGCTGGCGCGGCTCTCCATCACGGCGTCGTGGATGACGCGGTTGCCGGCCGTCTTCGCGGTGATCTCGAGGCCGTCGAGGATGCTGACGCCCGACGCGATCAGCGTGCCCAGCGTGCGCGTGAACCGCGACACCGCCGACTTGCGGATCAGGTCGCCGAGCACCGGCACGTTGAGCAGCAGCTTGTCGATGTTGAGCTTGCCCTGCGGCGTGGCGTAGTAGCGCCTGGTGCCGAAGAACAGCAGGAACCCGGCGAGGATCATCGCCCACCAGAAGCTCTGCAGGAAGCTGGAGGCCCCGATCACGATGCGCGTGGGCAGCGGCAGCTGCTGGCCGATGCCGGCGAACATGTCCTGGAACACCGGGATCACGAAGATGAGCAGGATGACGATGGCGAGGCCGGCGACCGTGAAGATCACGGCCGGGTAGATCATCGCGCCCTTCACCTTCCGCACCAGCGCGTCGTTTTTCTCCATGAACACCGCGAGGCGCAGCAGGATGGTGTCGAGAATACCGCCGGCCTCGCCCGCCGCCACCATGTTGACGTACAGCTCGGTGAACGCCTTGGGGTGCTTGCGCAGTGCGTCGGCCAGCGTGTGGCCCGACTCCACGTCGTACACCACCTGCTTGGTCACGTCCTTCAGGGCCTTGTTCTCGCTCTGCTCGGCCAGGATGTCGAGCGCCTGCACCAGCGGGAGACCCGAGTTGATCATCGTGGCGAACTGGCGCGTGAAGATCACGATGTCGCGGGTGGTGACGCCCTTCTGGAACGCCGTGAGCTTGATGTCCTTCGGCGCCTGCTGGACCTTCACCACGATCATCCGGTTTTTCCGGAGATGGGCGACGACGTCGTTCTCCGACGGCAGGTCGATGGACCCGGACTGCAGCTCGCCCGTCAGGGTGCGCGCGGTGTAGTTGAAGACCGGCATCCGTCAGCCTCCTGTTAGCGCCCTTTGAGCCCGCCGGTGAGCGGCCGATCCTTCGGCATCACCGGCTTGCCGTCGTCCTCGCCCGGCACCGGCTCGCCCACCATTCGCAGGAACTCGTTCGGCTCCGCCGTGGCCCGCAGGCACTCGTCCAGCGTCACCTCGCGGTTCATGTAGTGCACGTACAGCGAGTCGTTCATGGTCTGCATTCCGTACTTCTTGCCCGCCTGCATCGACGACGTGATCTGGTGCACCTTGTCGTCGCGGATCAGCGCGCGGATGGCCGGCGTGCACACCATGATCTCGCACGCCATCACCCGCCCCTTCCCCTTCGCCTTGGGCAGCAGCGTCTGGGTGATCACGCCCTCGAGCACGAACGCCAGCTGGGCCCGGATCTGGGACTGCTGGTGGGAGGGGAACACGTCGACGATGCGGTTGATCGTTTCCGCGCACGAGTTGGTGTGCAGCGTGGCGAAGGCGAGGTGGCCGGTCTCGGCGATCGTCAGGCCCGCCTGGATCGTCTCGAGGTCGCGCATCTCGCCCACCAGCACCACGTCCGGATCCTGCCGCAAGGCGTACTTCAGCGCGGCCGAAAACGTCTTCGTGTCCGTGCCCACCTCGCGCTGGTTGACGATGCAGCCCTGGTGCCGGTGGATGAACTCGATCGGGTCCTCCACCGTGATGATGTGCCCCTTCCACTCCTTGTTGATCTTGTCGATCATGGCCGCGAGCGTGGTGCTCTTGCCCGACCCGGTCGGCCCGGTCACCAGCACCAGGCCGCGCGGCTTCTCAGACAGCTTCGCCACGATCGCCGGCAGGTTGAGCTGGTCGAACGTCTTGACCGAGAACGGGATCTGCCGGACCACCATCGCCACGCAGCCACGCTGCTTGAACGCGTTGCCCCGGAACCGCGCGAGGTTCTGGATGCCGAAGCTGAAGTCCAGCTCGTCCTCCATCTCGAAGCGCTTCTTCTGCTGCTCGGTGAGCACCGAGTAGGCGATCTGCAGCGTGTCCTTCGGCGTCAGCACGTGCTCGATCCGGCTGCTCGTGATCTCGCCGTCCACGCGGATCTTGGGCCGCTCGCCCGCCGTGATGTGCAGGTCGCTCGCCTCGCGCTCGATCATCTCCTCCAGCAACGCCCGGAGGTTGACCGCGCTGGGGGAGGCCGCCCCCTGGGGTGCCGTCATCCTGCCGTCTCCTTCACCACTTCCTCGAGGGTCGTGACGCCCTTCTTGATCTTCATGATGCCGTCCATCCGCAGGGTCAGCATCCCGTCGCCGACCGCCTGCGCCTGCAGCTCGGCCGTCGAGGCGCCCTTGAGGATCATGCGCCGCAGCTCCGGCGACAGCGCCATCACCTCGTAGAGGCCCGCGCGGCCCTTGTAACCAGACCCGGCGCACAGGTCGCAGCCCTTGCCCTTGAAGAAGGTGATCCCCTCCCACTCCTTCTCGGTGGTCCCGAGCGCCTTGAGCTCGACCGCGTCGTACTTGACCTCCGCCTTGCACTCCTTGCAGATCCGCCGCACCAGCCGCTGCGCCACGATCAGGTTGACCGCGCTCGAGACGTTGAACGGCTCGATGCCCATGTCGATCATCCGCGTGATCGTCGAGGGCGCATCATTGGTGTGCAGCGTGGACAGCACCAGGTGGCCCGTGAGCGCGGCCTTGATCGCGATGCCGCCGGTCTCGATGTCGCGGATCTCGCCCACCATGATGATGTTCGGGTCCTGGCGCAGGAACGCCTTCAGCGCCGCCGCGAACGTCATCCCGATCTCGTTGCGCACCAGGACCTGGTTGATCCCCATCAGGTTGTACTCGACCGGGTCCTCGGCCGTCATGATGTTGACGTCGATCGTGTTGACCCGCGACAGCGCCGAGTACAGCGTGGTCGTCTTCCCCGACCCCGTCGGCCCGGTGACCAGCACCATCCCGTACGGGTTGAGGATCGCCTTCATCAGGTCTTCCTCGGCCTTCTGCTCGAACCCGAACTTCGACAGGTCGAGCGTCAGGTTCCCCTTGTCGAGGATCCGCATCACGATCTTCTCGCCGAACAGCACCGGCAGCACCGAGACGCGGTAGTCGATCACCCGCTTGCCCATCTTCAGCTTGATGCGGCCGTCCTGCGGCACGCGCCGTTCCGCGATATTGAGCGCCGACATGATCTTGATGCGGCTCGTCAGCGCCGCCCGCAACTTGAGCGGCGGCTTCATCACTTCCGCGAGCGACCCGTCCACGCGGTAGCGCACCCGCATCTCGTGCTCGAACGGCTCGATGTGGATGTCCGAGGCGCCCCGCTTCACGGCATCGGTGAGGATGGCGTTGATCAGCTTGACGACCGGCGCGTCGTCCACCAGCTGCGCCTGCCCCTCGTCCTCGGCTTCCTTGTCCTCCACGACCTCGAGCTCGTCGGCGGCCTCGGCGCCCATTTCGTCGATGAGCTTGTCGAGCTGCTGGTCCACCTGCTCGTAGTGCTTCTCGAGCTGGGTCCGCAGCGTGTACTCCCCGGCGATGACCGGGAAGATGTCGTAGCGCGTGATGAACTTGAGATCGTCGAGGACCGAGGTGTTGGTGGGGTCCGCCATCGCGACGGTCAGCGTGCGCCCCTCGCGCTTGAGCGGCAGCACCAGGTGCTTCAGCGCGACGTCGCCCGGGATCATCTTGACGATCTTGGGGTCGACTTCGAACCGGGCGAGGTCCACCGCCGGCATCCGGTATTGCCGCGCCAGCATCTTCGTGATCTCGGTCTCCTGCACGAAGCCGAGCTTCACGAGGTTGTAGCCCAGGCGGGTGCCGTTGGCTCGCTGCTCCTGCAACGCCTTGTCGAGCTGGTCCTTGGTGATCAGCCCTTCCTTGATGAGCAGATCGCCAAGGCGGTCGCCGCCCGAGGCCTGAGCCGGTGCCGACATGGGTTCTGAGTCGCCAGTCCGCGAAGGGTTAGAAGGGGAATACTACCGGGCACCACACCCCTGTCAAGGCGCGCGGCGACGTCGTGCAACGCGCTGCGACGCTTGAACTTTGGTGACGCGCGCCACGCCCGAGAACACGGCCCAGCGCTCGAGCCGGGCCAGCATCGCCGGCCCCACGCCCCGCACCCGGTCGAGCCCTTCGAGCGAACCGAACGGACCGTTCGTGTCACGGTCGGCCACGATGCGCCGGGCCAGCTCGGGGCCCACGCCGGGCAGCCGTTCCAGCTCCGCCGGGCCGGCCCGGTCCAGATCCACCTTCTCCCCCGGCCGGAGCGGCCGGACCTGCTCCTCGGCCTGGCGGACGCGGGCCAGCTGGGCGGAGAGGTCATGCGCGGGCAGCTCCGGCGCGACCACGGCCGCCCCCGGCGGCCCGGCGCCGCCCCCGCCCCGGTGGGCGCGGACGACGCGCATCAGGCCGCCCGCGGCCGCGACCGCGGCCAGAAACACCAGGGCGCGTCGCTCGTCGCGGGTGAACATGACACAGATAATACGGTCTTGGGTCTTGGGTCTTGGGTCTTGGTTAATGCAGAACGGCGCGATTCGATGCAGACCGGCTCCCCCCCCCCCAACGACCCACTGCCCAAGACCCAAGACCGCTGTTTACCCCACCTGCCCAATCGCCCAAGCGCCTACCTGCCAGGCTATCTGATGAGATACAGCGCCAACCTCCCGATATTCTGCAACGCCTGCGCCGAGATCTTGTCCGCGGTGTCGGCGAGCGTATGCCAGTAGGGCGGCAGCTCCTCGGGGATGACGTCAATGGCGCGAATGCCGGCCTCGATCAACGGCAGGTGATCGTCGGTGTAGGCCCTGGAGCCCGAGGTGCGGAACACCCGGCCGAGCCCGATCTCGCGGGCGGCGTTCCACACGCGCTCGACCACTTCCGGGCTCGCGCGGGCCGAGCTGCTCTCCGGCACATACCGGGACCGGGGGTCGCCGATGATGTCCCACACCACGGCGAACAGGGGCCGGTAGCCCGGCGGCAGGTGCTGGGCGAAGTACCGCGCGCCGATCAGCGCGTCGCTGGTGCTGAAGTCGCCCCAGTCCTCGCCGTCGGTGAACAGCAGATCCACGCCCATCGAGGGCGGCGTGCGGCGGAGCGCGTCCGCCACGCCGAGCAGCATCGCGGTGCTCGAGGCTCCGTCGTTCGCCCCCGGGGTGGGCTGCGCGCGGCGGGCCGGGTCCGGCTCCTGGTCGGACGTCGGGCGCGAATCCCAGTGCGACACGTACAGGACGCGGTTCGGGTCGGCGGGTCGGAACCGCGCGATGACGTTGCGCAGCCGGAGCGAGTCGCCTTCGCCGGTGACGTGGACCCACGACTGCACTTCGACGCTGTCCGCGCGCCGGCGCAGCTCGGCGACGAGCCAGTCGCCCACGCTCCGGTGCGCCGCCGTGTTCGGCACGCGCGGCCCGGCATCGACCTGGTGCCGCACCCAGGCCAGGGCCTGGGCGCCGTCGAACGCCGGCGCCTGCTGGGCGGCCGAGCGGCAGCCGGCCGCCAGCAGGATCGGAACCAGCGCGATGCTGCGGATCATCGGACTTCTCCCGCATTGAAGGCGACGCGCACGGTGGCCGTCAGGGTGAACTGCGAGAACTTGCGGTTCACGTGGCGATCCTCGGTCAGAACGTAACCGACCGACAGGCCCGCCGTCACGGTGGGGGGCATGTCGGTGTCGAGCACCAGGGCGTACTCGTCGCGATCCGAATCGGCGATGGCGGTACAGGTCGTGAGGCCCTCGCGCTGCACGCATGCGAGGTTGCGCGAGCGCTGCGCGCGCAGCGTGGTGCGCACCGGCGAGCGAAGCGGCACGAGGTCGGGCGGTACGCGGAACGCGAAGGTGGCGTCCACGGCCGTGCTGGATCGGTCGTTGACCGTTCGCGCACCCGGGCGGTCGATGGCCGTGCGCTCGTCGCTCCAGGAGACGTTGGTCACGATCCGGGCCCCCCAGGTGACCCCCACGCTGAACGGCGTGCCCTCGGACACCTGGGCGGTGCGCACGGCCGGACCGGTGCCCCGGAGCGACGGCAGCTCGGTGACGGCCTCGCGCCGGCGGATCCCCGCGGTGGCGGTCAGCGAGGAGGCGACGCGCCGGAGCAGGCCACCGCGCGGCGTGATCGTCCAGCGGGCGGTGACGTTGGGCCAGTCGGTCTCGATCGTGCGCTGCTCCTGCTGCAGGTCGCCGCGCAGCGACCACGTGCTCCCCACGCGTTCGGCGTACGAGCCGTTCAGCGAGAGGCCGAGCGGCAGGCGGAACCCGGCGCCGAGCCGGTCCTGGATCGAAGCGCTGGCGGCGGTGGCCAACACGCCGCCCTGCTGCCGGAAGCCGTCCTCGCCGCCGGTGCCCAGCTGGAAACCGAGGCCCGGGTCGAACCCCGGCCGGTTGAACTGGCTGCGCCGCTCGACGCGACGGCCCACGTCGAGGGACGTCACCACGTCGAGCACGCGATACAGGGTCGAGGAATCGCCGAGCAGCCCGCGGAGCGCGCGCGGCAGGTCCACGGCCGCCGTCAGGTCGGTCACGCGGGTGGTCGCGAACGCGGTGGGCAGGCGGAACCCGCCGGCCGTATCGCCCAGGGTCCGCTCGGCGTCCCGGTTGTTGGGGTCGCGGTTCAGCGTGAAGCCCGCCGTCCAGGTGAGTCTCGGACGAATCCAGCCTGTCACCGGCGGGGCCCAGCTGAGCCGGGTGTCGAGGCGGCGCTGGCGCTCGAAGCCCACGCCCACGCCCAGCAGGCGCCGTCCGCTCTGCGCCGCCAGCACGCCGACGGTGGTGCTGTCGCCGTAGTCCTTGAGGTCGCGGTCGGCGGTGTAGTCCATGCCGAGGCCCATCGACGTGAAGGGCCGGAGGTCGAGCCGGAAGCCGCTGCGCAGGATCGCCGTGGACGCGGTGACCGGCGCGGTGGTGTCGAACGGCGTGGGGATGGGCGCGCGGAAGCTGGTGCGGTCCCCGCTGGTGCGCGCGACGGCGCTGCTCAATCCGAGGGTGGCCGGCGTCAGACGCAGCCGGCCGTCCCGCAGTCCGCGCACGGCCTCGACGTTGCGCAGGAAGCCGGGGAGCGAGCCCAGGGCGCGCCGGAGGAAGCCGGGCAGGTACGGCACGGTGACCTCGCGGGGCGCGACCTGGTAGTCGGCGCGCACGTCGCTGGCGCGACCCGCTTCGCGCGACAGCTCGGTGGTCGAGGCGGCGGACGACCACGACGCGGCGAACGACAGGTTGTCGGTCACGGCGCGCTGCCACCACGCGTCGCCCCGTCGGGTGCGCCGCACCTGCACCGAGTACGAGGTCACCGAGCGCTCGGGACGACGCAGCCCCGCCAGGCCGCGGGCGAGCACGTCGGTGCGGTTGAGGTAGTAGGGGTCGGACCCGGAGCGGTCGGTGCGTACCGTGAACGGCGCCGCGATGCCGAGCCGCTCGAGGCCGAACTTCTCGAGCCGGATCGCCGCGCTCACGGCCAGCTGGTCGGTGGTGACGTACGACGGGTCTTCGCCGAGCTGGCGGAAGTTGCCGTCGCGCCGCGACAGCTGCACCGACAGGTCCGCGACATCGGCCGCGGCGACGCGCAGGTCCAGCCCGCCGGCGAACCCGGCTTCGTCCACCACGCCGGTGAGCCGCAGATCGTCGATCCACAGCTCGGCCGTGTCGAGCGCGTTGAGGCCGCTGTCACGCATGAAGCCGACGGCCAGCTCCTGCACGCGGATCAGGTTGGGCGGCGCGACGCCCGGGTTTCGGACGTGCACCACGTAGGGACCGTTGCACGCGACGTACGCCAGGGAGTCGCCGCCGCAGGTGGCGGCGCCCGAGGGCGGATCACCGCGCAGGTAGCGCGTCTCGATCAGCGCGCGCAGCGCGAGCCACTCGCCGAAATCCACCAGGACCTCCGGCTGCCACGACGTGGTGCCGGCCTGGGCCCGGTACAGGTAGAAGTTGTTGTGGTCGTGACCGACTTTCACGAACATCGACAGCTCGCGCGTGTCCCATCCCGGGCCGCGGCCGCGCGCCCATACGCGCAGCTGGCGGTACCCCAGGAAGTTGCGGTCGCCCTCGGGGAACCGCAGGAACGCTTCGGCGCGCTCGCCGGCCCGCACATCGGTGCCGATCAAGCGCAGCGACCGCTCGTTGATTTGCGTCGCGCCGACCTCGAGGCCGCCGCCCACGTTGGTGCCCTGGTCGGTCACGCCCGGCGGCGGCTCGTAGCCCAGATCGTCCCGGTTCTCGGTCGAGACCACGCTGGCCACGACCTCACCGTGCGGCTGCCCCCGGTCGCCGGCGAGCCCCGCGATCGGCGTGCCCGCGCGCTTCACCCACGGCGCGCCGACCAGCTTCAGCCGCGCGATCGCGAAGGTCAGCAGCGATTCCGCGCCCTGTGCCTGCGGGGTGATGACGGTCATCCGGAGCGCGCGCACCAGCCGGAGGTCGGGCAGTCCCACGGTGTCCGCCTCGAGGCGGAACGGAATCCGGTACAGGCGCCACTGGCCCAGGCTGCCCGCGCTCCCGCCGTCGCGCACGAAGTACCGCGGGTCGCCGACCGGGAACACGAACCGGACGTGGTCCTCCTGCGCCGTGGCCGTGAGCGTGTCGAGCCGGAGGTCGTTGTTGAGGTCTTCGCCGTCCGGGCGGCCGTTGCGCCGGGTGCAGCTGCTGAACAAGCTGCCCCACTCGTCCACCACGAGCCCCTGACCCTGGGACGAGCGGCACAGCGGAAAGCGCCGCAGGACGGAGTCGGCACCGACGTCGTGCACCGAGTCGGCGACCGAGCCCAGGATGCCGACATCGTTGATGGCCGCGTTGAAGGTATTGGTGAGGGGGTCGCGCTCGGTGTCGAGCCGGCCCTCGCCGACGCGCTGGCGGCCCTCGTACACGGTATCGCCGGGGGCGGGCCGGAGCAGCCGGGTCGGCGCGAAGTCCACCGCGTCCTCGAACAGGGTGCCGAAGTCGAAGATCACGTTCGTACCGGCGGCCCGGGCGCGGCGGCCGGGGTCTTCGAGCACCCAGAACTCGAGGAACTCGATGCGGGTCAGGTCCACGCCCGTGGCGGAGAGCGGCAGGGTCATGGAGCGCCATCGCGGCCCCGGCAGCGAGTCACGCGGCAGCACCCAGCGCGGCCGGAAAGTGGTGGGATCCGGGAGGCCGCCCACGGTGTCCGGGTGCAGGCCGAGGAACAGCACCCGCTCGGCCTGCTGGGCGGCGCCCTGGAGCCGGATCGCGGGATCGATGTCGGGGCCCCGGAACTGCACGATCTGGTTGCCCGGCCCGGCGACGAGGTTCTGCCAGGTCAGGGGCACCGCGTCGGCGTCGTCGAACCCGTTGGGGTCGATGCCGGTGCCGGTCAGGCCCCGGGTCGAGGCCGGCCGGCTGCCGTACTCCCACAGGTCCTCGTCGAGCGGCAGGAAGGTGCCACTCTCGCCCTCGAACGTCTCGACGTAGGCGACGCCGAGTTGGTTAGGCGACGGCCGGCTGGTGGCAAACTCGGCGTTGAGGGTCACGAACGACGGCGCCTCGGTCTGCACCAGCGGCAGCGCGTCGAGCAGGCGGGTGAGGCGGCGCGGCTCGAAGCGGAAGCTGCCGGCCACCCCGCCGACGAAGCTCGACGTGGGCTCGTAGCCGAGCGGCGGGCGCGTGAACAGGCTGCGCTCGCGCTGGTAGAGGCCGATCACGGTGATCGCGCCGTGGTCGCCCAGATCGTACCGGGTCTGGAGCCCCAGGACGGTGGTGGGGGCCACGGCGAAGGCCTGGTTCTCCTCGTACTGCACGGTGACGGCGGTGGGCTCCGGGAACAGCGAATCCGGCCGCAGGAAGGTGACCTGCCCGACCTCGTAGTTGACGGTGTAGTCCACGTTGCGCGTGAGCTGTCGTCCGCGCGCGGTGAGGCGTTCGCTCCCCTCGCGGATCTGAAACCCGCCGAGCGACAGGACGCCGCGGTCGTCGCCGCCCCGAGCGTCGTAGCGCAGCGCGAGCCGGAACAGCGGCGTCGGTCCCTGCGTCTCCAGGGCGTACGTCGGCGTGCGGTACAGCGAGTCGGACCGGTACTCCGGGGCGAGCCGCGCGGCGTCGGCGAACGGGGTGAGGTGGGGCAGCACGATGAAGAGGTCGCGCAGCGGCGCGCCCAGCCCCGGATCGCGCGCGCGCGGGAACAGCCGGTTGTACTGGTCGAAGGTGTTGGCGTCGGTCTCGAGCGCGAGGCCGAGCAGCTGCAGGAACGACGCGGCGCCCCCGGCCGGCTTTTCGGATTCCGCCACCCGCAGCGCGAGGAACAGGGTCGCGCGCACCACGTCGTCGGCCGCCCCGACGCGGTAGGCGCTGCGAATCTCGTACCGGAACGTGGGTACGTCGGCCGAGCGGCGGGGCTCCTGCACCAGTCGCAGCGTGTCCACCCGCCCCGCCACGAACCCGGTCGGGAACGTGCCGACGGTGTCGCCCGCGTCGGTCACGTACGAGACGGCCAGGTAGTCGTCGTCGGCCAGGCGACTGGCGAGCGCGAGCCACAGGCCGGACGGGTCGAGATAGTAATCGCGCCCCTCGAGCAGCAGCTCCCAGGTCCACGGACCGGCGCGTTGCGGGCTGTCGGGGCGCAGCGCCACCGCCTCGATGCCCACGAGGTTCTGCTCGGCGCTCGGGCGGTTCAGCGCGCCGCGGCGCCGGTAGACCCGCGCCTGCGTCACGCGGCTGGTATCGGGCAGCGCCTGCGCGACGAGCCCGAGGATGTCCACGGCGGGATAGCCGGGCAGCGTCGCCGGGTCGACGACGAAGAAGAAGCGCCCGGCCTCGAAATCGCGGTCCCTCCGCTCGCGCTCCACCGGCTGGAGGGTGGCGTCGCCGACGGTGAACACGCGGTCGCGGACCACGTTGCCGCGCTGCTGCGCGTAGATCCCCGAAAACTCGATCGCGCCGAGCTGCCCCTCGACCTGCACGCCGAAGTTGTTGGTGGGGATCCGGCCCGTGGCATAGCGCAGGCTCGGCGTGTTCAAGGTCACGTTGCCGACCTGCACCCGGCGGAGGATTTCGTCGTCCAGCCCCTCGTAGAACACCTGGATGTTGTTCGACGCGTCGAACTCGCGCTCGGAGTCGTAGTCCACGTTCACGTGGATCCGCTGGCCAACCACGCCGCCGGTGCGCACCTGGAACTGCGGCTCGAACCGGGGCGGGTTGAAGGCGGACCGGCACGCCGTGCCGACCTGGCTGGCGTCGGCCGCGGTGCAGCGCAGGTTGCGCAACCGCTCGAAGCGCATCTCGAACAAGGCGTTCAGCTGGAGGGCGAGCTCGGCGACCTGCGTGAGCAGCGGGCCGCTCCCGGGGCCCGGGTCGGGCGGCGGGAGCGTGGCCATCAGCTCGGAGGGTCGCGGCACCGCCAGCAGCGCGGTGTCGCCCAGCAGGCCGGCGCGCCAGCGCCGCCGGGCGCGCCCGGCCACGGCGGCGCGCACCGAGTCGTCCCACCCGGCCGCCAGGGCGGCCGGGGGCCGCCGCGGCCACGCCAGGCGGCCGGCGCCCACGAACGCCGGCGGCAGCCTCAGCCGCAGGCTGTCGGCGTGACGCCAGGGCAACCGAACACCCCACGAGGAGTCGGGCTGCTGGGCGAAGGCGTGGGAGGCGGTGAGGGCGAGTGCGGTGACCGCGGCGAGGAGGCGCGTCACGTTTCCCGGTTGGGGGGTATTATCTTCGCCGATACCCGAACGATACCGATGGCACCGGACCGCCTCAAGTGAGAATCCTCAGCCGCTACCTGCTGCGCGAGCACCTCGGCCCCTTCGGCTTCGCGCTGGGGGCGCTGACGGGCATCATGCTCGTCAACCAGCTGGCGCGGCGGTTCGGCGACCTCATCGGCAAGGGGCTCCCGTGGTCGGTGGTCGGCGAGGTGTTCGGGCTGTCGCTCCCGTTCATCCTGGCGATGGCGATCCCGATGGCCGTCCTGGTGGCGGTGCTCCACGCCTTCAGCCGGCTCGGCGCGGACAGCGAGATCACGGCCCTCAAGGCCACCGGCGTCCATCTGGCGCGGTTCGTGGCTCCGGTCATCGGCACGGCCGCTCTGCTCAGCGTCGCGGTGTTCCTGTTCGTGGACCAGGTCCTGCCCCGGTCGAATCACAAGCTCAAGACCCTGCTGATCGACATCGCACGGAAGAAGCCGACCTTCGAGCTCAAGGAGCAGATGGTCAACGAGGTCGTGCCGGGCCAGCTGTTCCTGCGCGCCGGCCGCATCGACCAGGCGGCGGACCGGATGCGCGACGTCGTCATCTACGACCTGGCCCGCGACGACCGCCGCCGCACCATCTACGCCGACAGCGGCTACATGCGCTTGAGCGCCGGGACCGATCTGCATCTGACGCTGTTCGACGGCTACGTCCACGACGTGGACCGCGCGCAGGCGGCCGTGTTCCGCCGGGTGTTCTTCCGCACCGATTTCGTCCGGGTCCGGAGCGTGTCGAACACGCTGGTGCGCACCGCCGAAGACAACTTCCGGAGCGACCGCGAGCTGTCGGTGTGCGAGATGGCGGCGATCGTGGCCGGCGACCGGCGCACGCTCGGCGGCATCGCGCTGGAGCGCCGCGCCGCCGTCGAGAACGACCTTCTGAGCCTCGTGGGCGTCACGCCGGACTACGCGGACTCGGTGCTCCCGGCCGACCCGGGCCCCGGCGGGCTTGCCGGCGCCTACTGCGCCGCCCTGGGCCGCCTGGTGGGCCTGTTCCGGCCGCGGGCGGCCAGCGCCGAGCCGCCGGCGGCGGCCCCAGGCCCGGCGCCCGGCGGCGAGGTGACGGCGGCCGGCGCCGCCGCCCCCCTCCCCCCCCCCTCCCCGCGACAGGCGGTGCCGCGGGCGCGGTCGCGCGTGATCGGCGACCTGTCGGGCGACCAGCTGCGCGGTCAAATCTCGATGCTCGCCTCACGCGGCACCGCCGCGCGCCAGCACGCGTCGACCTACGAGGTCGAGATCCACAAGAAGTTCGCCATCGCGCTGTCGTGCCTGGTGTTCGTGCTGGTGGGCGCGCCGGTGGCGCTGCGGTTCCCGCGGGGCGGCATGGGCCTCGTCATCGGCGCGAGCGTGGCCATCTTCGGCTTCTACTACGTCAGCCTCATCGGCGGCGAGACGCTGGCGGACCGGCTGATCATCACGCCGTTCTGGGCGATGTGGGGACCCAACCTCCTGATGATGCTCGCGGGACTGCTGCTGTTCGCGCGGCTCGGCCACGAGCGCGCCGCGGCGCGCGGCGGGGGCTGGGTGGAGCGGCTCCGCCGGCTCGGCGGGCGGCGGCGCGGGCGGGCTCGCGAAAGGGCCCGCGCATGAGACCGCGGCTGCTCGACCGGTACGTCGCGCGGGAGTTCGCGCGTATCTTCGGGATCACCGCGCTCGGGTTCCCGGTCTTCACGATCCTGATCAACCTCACCGACAACATCGACAAGTACCTTGGCCGCGCGATGACGGTGCCGCAGATCCTCCTGGCGTGCGTCTACCTGGTGCCCGAGCAGGTCTTCCTGATCACCCCCGCCGCGGTGCTGTTCGCGACCGTGTTCGCGATCGGCGGGTTGGGGCGCCACGCCGAATTGACGGCGGCCAAGGCCTCCGGCGTTTCGTTCCACCGGCTCGTGATCCCGGTGTTCCTGCTGGCGATGGTCGCGGCGGCGCTGTCCTACGTGCTCGGGGAGCTCGCGCCGACGGCCAACACGCGGTTCGCGGTCCTGGTCGGCGACCGCGCGGTCCGCTCGCAGAGCAGCCGATTCAACTTCGTGTACCGCGCCGACGGCGGCCGGACCTACGCGATCCGGCACCTCAACGTGCCGATGCGCGAAATGCGCGACCTCCAGATCGAGCGGGAAGGCACCGGGCCGGATTTCCCCGGCTACTTCCTGACCGCCGAGACGGCGCGCTGGGACTCGGCCCACAGCTGGACCATGGGCCGCGGGACCATGCGGCTGTTTCTCGGCCCCGAGCGGGAGATCGCGATCGGCTTCGATTCGCTGCGGCAGCGCGCCATGACGGAGAGGCCCAGCGACCTCCTGACCGAGCCCAAGGCGCCCAACGAGATGCGCTACGCCGAGCTCTCCCGGTACATCTCGACGCTCGAGCGCAGCGGCAACAACGCGAACAAGCTCAAGGTGGAGCGGGCGCTCAAGCTCGCGATCCCGGCCACCTGCCTCATCATCGCGCTGTTCGGGGCGCCGCTGGCCGTGACCGGCCCCCGGGCCGGCGCCGCCTTCGGAGTGGCCGTGAGCCTCGCCACGACGATCGTGTTCCTGATGATGGTGCAGATCTCGCGGGCCGTCGGCGCCGGCGGCGTGCTGCCGCCGCTCCTGGCCGCCTGGATCCCGAACGCCGTCTTCGGCATGACGGGCCTCGCCCTGTTCGCGCGCGCCCGCACCTGAGTCGCCGGCCGGGCCCGGACACGCGAGGGGAGGCCTGGCGGCCTCCCCTCGCTGCGTTCCCGGCGCCGCGACGTCAGAACGTGTAGCGGCCGCCGAACTCCAGCTTCCACCGCGACAGCGAAATGGACGCGCGGTTCCGCTCGATCAGCGAGAGCGAGTAGATGCCACGGCCGAGCGCGTTGCTGTAGCCGGTGCGGTTCATGATGGCGACGTTCTCGAAGCCGGTCGTCTCGCGGATCGTCCCGCCGACGCCCAGCAGGGCCGGCACGTTGAAGATGTTGGCGGTCAGCTCGATGGACTGGCCGCGGATGGTCTGGAAGGTCTTGGCCAGCCTCGCGTCGAGGAATCCCTGCCACGGGTTGCGGCAGGCGCCGCGCTCCAGGATCCGGCCGCGGCTGTTGCGCAGGCACGGCTCCGCGTTGATGAACGCGTCGAGCAGGGGGTATTGCGACGGCGTCGCGAGGCTGATGTCCGTCGCGTTCATCGGCACGTAGATCAGGTCGTTGCCGTTGAACCCGTCGCCGTTGACGTCGCTGCCGTACCGGTAGGCGAAGGGCCGGCCGGAGCGGCCCGTGTAGAACATGGAGACCCGGACTCCGTAGGGCAGTGTCGCCGTGCCGCTGAGGCGCACGCTGTGGGGGATGTCGAACAGCGACTTGGTGAGCCGCCGATTGCTCATCGTCCCGTCGAGGGTGGCGAAATTCAGCAGCGAGTTCGAGATGTCGGACGTGAGCGAGATCAGGTCGAACGAGTGCGAGAAGGTGTATCCCGCCAGGAACTCCACGTGATCGCTGAAGCGCTTGTTGAGCATGAACGTCAGCGAGTACGAGTAGTCCTCGTTCGAGTTGCTGTGAAGGAGGACGTCGCGCGCCCGGGCCGTCCCGCGCCGGGGCGTGGACGCGCTGCTGGTGGTCGAGAGGGTTCCGTAGAGGCGACGATTCCCTTCACCGAGCGACGTGCCGCCCTCGATGAGGTTGACGTCCTCGAGGTAGAACTGCTGGATCGACCGGGTGAACAGGCCCTCGACCGAGCCGACCATGCCCCACGGCAGCCTCCGGTCGACACCCAGCGACAACCGCAAGGTCTGCGGCAGCCGGAAGTCCTGATCGAAGTAGACGATCGCCGGGGTGGGGAGCGCGAGCGCGCCACCCGGGCCGCGGCAGGCCGTCGGCTGGGCCGACGGGTCGGCCGTGAACGTCGGGACCGAGTCCGTCGTGACGGGGCCGGTGAGCCCCGCGTCGCAGGTGAGCTGCACCTGCTCGAGACCGGTATTGGTGTAGGCGTTGGACGCCCACACGTACGGGGTGCGACCCGCGAACAAGCCGATGCCGCCCCGGATCATCAGGTTGCGATCGGCGTGCACGTCATAGTTGAAGCCGAGGCGCGGCGAGAACAGCACCCGGTCCGTCGCCCGGGTGTCCGTCCGGACGCCGAAGGCCTCTCCCAGCCGCGGACCCGCCGTCAGCGTCACGGTGTCGACCAGCGGGTTGTACGCCGGCTGCGGCAGCGCCGTGAAGTCGAGCCGCATGCCGAGCGTCAGCGTCAGGCCCCGGGCCGCCCGCCACTGGTCCTGCGCGTACAGCCCGAACTGCGAGAACTTGAAGTCGGCGATCGGCCCGTCGCTGCGGCCGTTGACGCTGTCCGCGAACACGCCGGGCAGCGCCAGCTCGTACCGCGTCGGCGCGGGCACGCCGCCCGTCGCGGAGCCGAAGAAGGCCGAGGTGTCCGGGAAGAACCAGGCACCCAGGGAAGCCGGGAAGAATACGTTACGGAAGTTGAACGACTCCACGCGCCCGCCGAATGTGAACACGTGCGGGCCGGTGGACCAGGTGACGTTGTTGGAGATCTCGAGGATGTCCTGATCCAGCGTGTTGGCGTGCGAGAACCGTTCGCCGCCCAACGCCAGGAACGTGGTCGGCAGCGCGCCGGGCGTCGCCGCCCGCCGGTCCGCGCCCACGATGATCACGGGCGCCCGGTTGGCGATCTGCCGGATGTCCTCGACCCGCTGGAACGAGACGATCACCTCGTTGGTCAGGCTGGTGGACAGCTGGGTGTTGAGGCGGCCGCGAATGCTCTGGTTCTTCGAGCTGTTGTCGTAGCCCGACTGGTCGTACTGGTACCCTTCGCGCAGCCGCGTCGAGTTCGCGCCGGTCGCATCGTGCACCAGCACGTCGAGGTTGGAGGCCACGGTGTTGTAGGCCAGCTCCACCTGCGAGCGCATGCCCAGCTGGCCCGACAGCTTGAAGAACAACGAGCGGTCGGGGTTGGGGATCGTGGGCCGGCCGAACCCGCCCGGATCGAAGCCCAGCGAGTCGATGGCGTACTGGCGCACCCGGGCGGCCGTGGCCTGCCGGATGCCGACGCCCACCGAGTCGGCGCCGCCCGTCGTGTCGGGGCCGATCACGAGGCCCCCGAACGGCGAGTTGTCACGCCGCCATTCCGCCGCGACGAAGAAATGGAACCGGTCCCGCACGATCGGCCCGCCGAACGTGAAGCCGTAGAAGCTGCGGTCGAACTCGCCGGCGCGGCCGCCGATCGAGTCCTTGCCCTGGAGCGCGTCGTCCTGCGCGTACCCGAAGACGGAGCCGTGGAACTCGTTCGTGCCCGACCGGGTGACGGCGTTGACGAGACCGCCCGTGAAGCCGCCCTGGCGGACGTCGAACGGCGCGATCAGCACCTGGTACTCCCGCACCGCTTCCACCGAGATCGGCCGTGAGTCGTTGCGGCCTCCCGGCGACCCTCGCGTCGAGTTCAGGCCGAACAGGTCGTTGTTCGACCCGCCGTCGATCTGGAGGTTGTTGAACCGGTCGTTCTGGCCGGCGATGGAGATGCCGGCGCTGCCGGCGCGCCCGTGTACGAGCGGGTTGGTGGCGGCGAAGTCCGTGAAGTTGCGCTGGAACGATGGCAGGTTGCGGATCAGCTGCTCCGTCACCAGCGTGGCCGCGCCGGTGCGGCCCCGCGACAGCAGGAACCGATCCTCCTCGCCGGTCACCGTGATCTCGGCGAGCTGGACCGCGACGGCCTCCATGCGGAAGACCATGTCGGCCGTCGAGCCGAGGGTCACGTTCACCGTGTCCCGCAACCGCCGATAGCCGATCGCGAGCACGTCAACCTCGTAGGGCCCCACGATGACGTTGGCGATGTAGAAGATGCCCCGCGCGTTGGTCGCGGCCTGGAAGCGCGTGCCGCTCTGGCGGTTCACGGCCTGGATGGCGACCCCGGCGATCGGCTGGCCGGCCTGGTCGTTGACTCGACCCCGGATCGCCCCCGTCGTCACCCCCTGGGCCGAAGCCCCGGTGGCGGCGGCGAGCCCGAGCGTGGTGATCGCCAGGAACACCGAAAGCCCGCGCGCTGCGCGGGTGAGCGCCGTAGCAAGGTCCATAACACGCTCCTGCCGAAGGACTGGGAGAAACGGAACGCCAAGCGGGGTCTAACATAGACCCCGGGCCGAAGCGCCGTCAAGCGAGGCCGGTGGTCACGAACCGGTCACCCCGGGCCGCCGTTCGGGGCCCGAACCGGCGCCACAGCAGGTAGGCCGGGACCCCCGCGGCGATCAGCCCGAAGGCCAGTGCCGCCCGGCTCGGGTCGGTCCGGACCGCGTTGCCGAGGATCAGGAGCGCCACCCCGATGAACAGCGCGGGCACCAGCGGGTACCCGACCACCCGTACCGGCCGCTCGAGGTCCGGCCGCCGGCGTCGCAGAATGAACACGCCGGCCGCCGCGACGGCGTAGAACGGCCAGGTGGCGAGCACGAAGGTGTCCGAGAGGTACTCGAAGTCGAGAAACATGACGAACATGACGGCCATGGCGGCCGTCAGGATGATCGCCCGCCCCGGGGTCTGGTAGCGCGGGTGCACGGCGGCCAGCCCGCGGAAGAACAGGCCGTCGTCGGCCATCGCGAAGAAGATGCGCGGGCTGGTGAGCATCACGCTCGCCACGGCGCCGAGCGTCGAGAGCATCACCACCAGGCTCACCAGCGTCACGCCCGCCCGCCCGACCATCAGCTGCGCCGCGTCCGCCGCCACCAGCGTCGAGCCGCGCATCTGGCCGATCGGGATGAGGTAGAGGTACGCCACGTTGGCCAGCAGGTAAATCGCCACGATGGCGACCGTGCCGATCACCAGGGCCCGCGGCAGGTTCCGGCGGGGGTCGGTGATCTCGCCGCCCACGCGCGACAGGTCTGCGAACCCGTCGTAGGCCCACAGCACGGCGATCAGCGAAATGCCGAACGCACCCGTGTGCACGGGCCCGACGCTCTCCGTGAAGCGGGCCGGGTCTCCGTCGCCGATGAGGAAGGCGCCGAGCACGAGCACCACCAGGCCGCCGTACTTGGCGGTGGTGGTGAGATTGACGGCGACCGATGCCCATTTCACGCCGGTGTAGTTGATGACGGCCATCAGCAGGATGCCACCGGCCGCGACCAGGTGGACGACGATCCCGTAGCCGCCCTCGGGCCGCGCCACGCCAAGCAGCCGCAGCAGGTACTCGGCGAACACGGTGGAAATGGCGCCGAGCGACGAGGCGCGGATCACCACCAGCTCCGACCACCCGTACAGGAACGCCGGCGCGTTGCCGTGGCTCTCCTTGATGTAGGCGTAGATCCCGCCGGAGCGCGGGAACATCCCGGCCAGCTCGGCGTAGGTGAGCGCGCCGCACAACGCGAGCAGGCCGCCCACCACCCACACCCCCAGCATGGGCAGGCCCGACGGCACGTTCGCGGCCACCCGCGCGGGCACCCGGAAGATGCCGCTGCCGATGGTGGAGCCGATGACCAGCGAGATGGCCGACACCAGGGCGATCTGGCGTGGCAGCCGGCTCGCATCCCCGGGGCCGGCAGGTGGAGGGGGGGTGTGCACGCGCGAAGTTAACCCGGCGGGCGGCCGCGGCGACAGGCCCGGATCGTCCTGCGACGCGGCGCCGCGCGCCGACTCAAGCCCGCGCCGTGTCGAGCGGCATGTCGCGCAGGTCGTACACCGCCAGCGACCCCGGCCCGTTCTGGCGCGCCACCTCGAGGGCGCGCATGGCCTTCGCGATCATGTCGTGGGGACTGCGCACCACGTGCTCGCTCAGGCTCGCGACCCCGAGCGAGACCGTCGGTGCGGAGGGGATGTCGGGAGACGCCTCGGCCAGCATGGCGCGCAGACGGGGGGCGTAGAAGTCGCGAACGTTGGCGGACAGGGTGCGCCGGAGCAGCGCCAGCAGCTCGTCGCCGTGGCGCGCCAGGCGGTCGGCGGCGCGGGTAGCCCGTTGCACGGTACCGGCCACCATGCGCAGCAGCTGGTCCCGCTCGTCCCGGCCCTGAACCGTAGGCAGCGTATCCACGCCGATCGCGACGACGCACAACGGCGTGATGAACCGCTCGTTGGCGAGGGTCTGGGCGTAGCCGTCAATCTCGTACCGGAGGAACTCCACCAGCACCGGCAGCGTGAAGAAGCCGGTGGCCGGGTCCACCATCGGCGCCGCGCCCGCGGCGGAGCTTCGCCGCGAGCCGGGGACGTCGTAGGAGTCCGGCAACGCGGCCGGGAGGCCCGACGATCGTCGCTCTTCGCGGTCGCGGCGCGGGCGCTTCACCGCTCGACAATGCGCCAGCCCGCCTCGCGCCGCAACCGCCCCGGGGGGGGGCCGGCACACCCGGGGCCCGGGCCGGGAACCCCGCTCGCGCGGCCGGGGGCAACGGTTAAGTTTGGCGCATGCGACATTGGTGGTTCCCTGAGAGCGCCTCGAGCTACGCCGGTGACCTCGACTCGCTCTTCTACCTCATCCTCTACATCACGGGCGCGGTGTTCCTCGTCGTCGAGGCCGGCCTGCTCTGGTTCGTGATCCGGTACCGCCGGCGCCCGGTCGCCGCCGCACCCGGCGCCGCGGAGCCTAAGGCCTACTACATCGAAGGCTCGGCCGCGGCCGAGATCATCTGGACCATGATCCCCGCGGTGCTGGTGGTGCTCGTCGCGGTGCTGAGCCAGGGGCTGTGGTACCACCTGAAGGACGGCGCGCCGTCGAACGCGACGCCGATCGGCGTGATGGTCAAGCAGTTCGAGTGGCAGTTCACGATGGCCGGGGCGGACGGCCGGCTCGGCACGGACGACGACATCACGCGCAAGGACCACCTCACGGTCCAGGTGGACCAGGCCTACCAGTTGGAGCTCCAGTCCATCGACGTCATTCACTCCTTCTTCGTACCCGCGTTCCGGCTCAAGCAGGACGCCGTGCCGGGCATGACGACCCGCGCGTGGTTCCGCGCCACCCGCATCGGCGAATACGAGGTCGCGTGCGCCGAGTTGTGCGGACTGGGGCACTACCGCATGCCGGCGCGGCTGGTCGTGCTGTCGGCCGAGGACTTCACCCGCTGGCAGGCGGCCGAGGCGCCGCCCCCGCCCCCCCCCGGGGGGGGGGGGGGAGGAAGCGGCCAGTGACCGCCTCGACGCCCACGGCGCACGGGCCGGCCGGTCACGCCGATCACCATGCCGAGCCGTCCTTCCTGCGGAAGTACGTGTTCTCGACGGACCACAAGGTCATCGCCATCCAGTTCCTGTTCTACAGCCTGTTCTTTCTGCTGGTGGGCGGCGCATTGGCGATGCTCATCCGCTGGCAGCTGGGGTTCCCCGGCCAGCCGATGCCCGGCGCCGGCGTGCTCGGCGACGACGCGGCGCCGGGCGGCGTGATCGCGCCGAAGTTCTACATCGGTCTGGTCACGATGCACGCGACCTACATGATCTTCTTCGCCGTGATGCCGCTGCTGGTGGGCACGTTCGCCAACTACCTGATCCCGCTGAAGATCGGCGCGCCGGACATGGCCTTCCCGCGCCTCAACATGTGGTCGTTCTGGCTGATGATCCCGGCCGGCGTGCTCGCGCTGGCGGGGCTCGTGGTCGAAGGCGGCTCGGCGGCGGCGGGGTGGACCGCCTACGCACCGCTCGCGAATTCCCCCGACTACACCGGCGTCACCGGCGGCCAGGTCCTGTGGTGCCTCAGCATCGCGGTGTTCGCCGCCAGCTCGCTGCTGGGGTCCGTCAACTACATCACGACCATCATCAACATGCGCGCCCCGGGCATGGTGTGGTTCCGGCTCCCGCTCTCGGTGTGGGCGCTGTTCATCACCGCCATTCTCGCCATCCTCGCCGTGCCGATCCTCGCCGGCGCCGTGATCATGCTGCTGTTCGACCAGATCCTGCACACCCACTTCTACCTGCCCGCCGTCGGTGGCCAGCCCCTGTTGTGGCAACACCTGTTCTGGTTCTTCGGGCACCCCGAGGTCTACATCCTCATCCTGCCCGCGATGGGCATCGTGTCCGAGATCATCGCCAACGGGTCGCGCAAGCCGATCTTCGGCTACCACACGATGGTCTACGCCATCTGCGGCATCGCCTTCCTCGGCTGGATGGTGTGGGGCCACCACATGTTCCAGTCGGGCATGAATCCGATCCTCGGAACGAGCTTCATGGTTTCGACCGTGCTGATCGCGGTGCCGACGGCCATCAAGGTGTTCAACTGGATGGGCACCATGTGGCGCGGCCGGCTGTGGCTGCACACCCCGATGCTGAACGCCATCGCGTTCGTCGCCATGTTCGTCATCGGCGGCCTGTCGGGCATCTTCATGGCCTCGACACCGGTGGACATGTACATCCACGACACCTACTTCATCGTTGCGCACATCCACTATGTGCTGTTCGGCGGCAGCCTGTTCGCCATCTTCGCGGGCATCTACTTCTGGTTCCCGAAGATGTTCGGCCGGATGATGAACGAACGGCTCGGCAAACTGCATTTCTGGACCACGTTCGTGGCGTACAACGCCACGTTCTTCCCGATGCACCTGCTCGGGATCGCGGGCCACATGCGCCGCATCTACGACCCGAACGCCTACCAGTTCCTTCAGCCGCTGCAGCCGCTCAACACGTTCATCTCGGTGAGCGCGTTCGCGCTGTTCGCCGCGCAGCTCCCGTTCATCGTCAACTTCTTCTGGAGCCTGTTCCGGGGCCGCCCGGCGGGCATGAACCCGTGGCGCGACAACGGCCTCGAGTGGACCGTGCCCTCGCCGCCGCCGCACGGCAACTTCGCGCACACGCCCAGGGTGCTGCACGGCCCCTACGAGTTCAGCCACCCGGACACGGTGGAGGACTTTCTGCCGCAGGACCAGCCGCTGCCCGCGCGCCCCGGAGCCTGACTCATGGGCGCCGACGCCAGGCCCCAATTCCGCATGACGCACGGCCGGCAGGTCGAGTACGGCCTCGGCGTGTACAGCGGCAAGCTCGGCATGTGGGTGTTCCTGTGCTCCGAGGTGATGTTCTTCACCGCCCTGATCGGGGCCTACATCATCCTGCGCTGGGGCAGCTCGCAGGCCTGGCCCGATCCGACCAAGGTGCTGAACATCTCTCTCACGGCGTTCAACACGTTCCTGCTCATCTGCTCGTCCGTGTCGATGGTCAAGGCCTACGCGGCCGTTTCGCACGGGGACCAGCGTGGGCTCCGGCTCTGGCTGCTCGCCACCGTGGCGGGCGGCGCCGCGTTCGTGGGCGTCCAGGTGTACGAGTACCTCCACCTCATCCACGCCGGCGTGCTCCCGTCGGGCTTTCGCGAGGGCGGCGAGATCATGGAGGCGCTCACGCGGGCCGGCCTGCCGACCGGCGGCCACGAGCTGTTCGGTGCCGCGTTCTTCACGATGACCGGCTTCCACGGCTTCCACGTCTCGTGCGGCGTGCTCTGCATGATCTGGGTGACCGTCAAGGCGTTCCGCGGCCACTACACTCAGGCGCACCACGAGGGCATCGAGGTGATCGGCTTGTACTGGCACTTCGTGGACCTGGTGTGGATCATCCTGTTCACCATCGTCTATCTGTTCTGACCGTGCGAGGGATCCGGGCATGACGACCGTCGAGAAGAAACACCCGCCGTACATGCTGGTCTGGCTGTGGCTGGCGGCGCTCACGATCATCGAGGTGTGGGCGGCCCAGGCCGGCCTGACCCGCCGCATCCTCATCCCGATCCTGATCCTCCTGGCGGTCTGGAAGGCGGCGCTGGTGGCGATCTACTTCATGCACCTCAAGTTCGAGCCGCGGCGGTTCCTGCTGGTAGTGCTCGCGCCGCTCCCGCTCGCGGTGATCCTGGTCGTGGCGGTCCTGCAGGAGTGGGGCAAGTGATTCTGTTCCACCGGTTTCTGATCGGGACGGCGATCGCGTTCTGCGCGCTGTTCTCGGTCTGGGGTTGGCGCGAGTACCAGGCGTCCCACACCACGTGGGCCCTGGCGTCCAGCATCGCGTTCGGGGTGTTCACCGTCGGGTTCGCCGTGTATCTGGCCTACCTCAAGAAGTTCCTCGGGCGGTGACGGCGGCCTGGCGGCATCGGGCCGCCGTGGGCGTGGCGGTGAGCACGTTCGGGCTGGTGGTGGCCGGCGGGCTCGTCACGTCCACCGGCTCCGGCCTCGCCGTGCCCGACTGGCCCCTGTCGTTCGGCCAGCTGTTCCCGCGCATGGAGGGTGGCGTGCTGTTCGAGCACGGCCACCGGCTGATCGCCGCCATGGTCGGCCTGCTGACCATCGGGCTGGCGGTGCTGCTGCAGCGCACCGAGCGTCGCGGGTGGGTGCGCCGCCTCGGCTGGACGGCTGTGGGCGCCGTGGTCGTCCAGGGACTGCTGGGCGGCCTGACGGTCAAGCTGCAGCTGCCCGACGCCGTGTCGGTGTCCCACGCGGGGCTGGCGCAGATCTTCTTCTCGCTCACGGTGACCCTCGCGATCGTGACGTCGCCGGGCTGGATGGCCGTGCCTGATCCGGCGCCGTCACCCGGCTCCGGGACCACGCGGCTGCTCACGCTCGCGACGGCGATCGTCATCTACACCCAGGTCCTGCTCGGCGCGATCGTCCGCCACACCGGCGCCGGCCTCGCGATCCCCGACTTTCCGCTGGCCTTCGGCCGGCTGGTGCCCCCGCTCTCCACCCCGCTGGTGCTGTACCAGTTCGCGCACCGCGCCTTCGCGCTCGTAGTGACCGCGCTGATCGTCACGACCTCGCTGCGGGTGCTGCGGCGCCACGGCGACCGGCCGGCACTGGTGCGCCCGGCGATCCTCCTGATCGTGCTCGTCGGCTGGCAGATCTTCCTCGGCGCGCTGACGATCTGGGCGCGCCGCGCGGTGGTGCCGACCACGGCACACGTGGCCGTGGGCGCTCTGTTGCTGGTCACCGCCGTGACCCTCGCGATCCAGGCGCACCGGGCCATCGCGCCGGCCGCGGTCCCCGACATGGCGCCGCAGGCGGCCGCATGAGCGCGGTCGCCGGCCGGGGAGCTCCGGTCGCGGACTCGCCCGCGACGACGGCCGGCCAGCGGCCGGCGGCGAGCGGACACAGGACACCGGACAGCGGACAGCGGACAGCGGACGGCCGCCCCCAGACGGACGCGCCATCCAGGTTCTCCGACTACCTCCAGCTCACCAAGCCACGCATCACGCTGCTGGTCGTGATCTCGGCGCTGGTCGGCTATCTCGCCGGCGCACGAGCGGTGGAGCCCCTGCTGCTGGCCAACACGCTGTTCGGCACGAGCCTGGTGGCCGCGGCCGCGGCCGCCTTCAACCAGCTGATCGAGCGGCGGACCGACGCCGACATGCGGCGCACCGCCGGCCGTCCGCTCCCGGCCGGCCGCATCGAGGCCGACGCCGCCGCGCTGTTCGCGTTCGGGCTGTTCACCGTCGGGTCCGCGTGGCTGGCCGGCCTCGTGAATCCGCTCGCGGCGTTCGTCGGCGCGTTCACCACGGCGAGTTACATCCTGCTGTACACGCCGCTGAAGCGCGTCACGACGCTCGCCACCGTGATCGGGGCGGTGCCCGGCGCGCTGCCGCCGCTGATCGGGTGGGCCGCGGCGCGCGGCAGGCTCGACGTCGAAGCGTGGGTGCTGTTCGGCATCATGTTCCTGTGGCAGATGCCCCATTTCCTCGCGATCGCTGCCCTGTGGCGGGCCGACTACGCGCGCGCGGGCATGCGGGTGCTGCCGGTGGTCGAGCCCGACGGGGCGAGCACGGGCCGCCAGTCGTTCCTGTACGCGCTGGCGCTGGTGCCGGTGAGCCTGCTGCCGGCGCTGCTCGGAATGGCGGGCCCGGTCTATTTCGCGGGGGCGCTGGCGCTCGGGCTCGCCTTCCTCGCCGTCACCATCCGGTTCGCGGCGCGGCCGGCGGAGCCCGGCCGCGCCCGCGCGGTGTTCCGGCTCTCGCTGCTGTACCTTCCGGGCCTGTGGCTGCTGCTCGTCGTCGGCTGAGCCGCCGGGATGGACCTCGCGATCCTGCCCACGGTGAACGCGTCGCTCAACGCGACCACGTCGGTCCTGCTGGTGACGGGCTGGCTGCTCATCCGCCGGAAGAAGATCGCGGCGCACCGCGCGGTCATGATCACGGCGCTCGCCGTGTCGGTGCTGTTCCTGGCCTCGTATCTCTACTACCACGCGCACATCGGCTCGAAGCCGTTCGAGGGGCGGGGCTGGATCCGGCCCGTGTACTTCAGCATCCTGCTCAGCCACACCGTGCTGGCCGCGGCGGTGGTGCCGCTGGCGCTGGTGACCCTGGTGCGGGGCCTCCGGGCGCGCTACGACCGGCACCGGGCGATCGCGCGGTGGACCCTCCCCATATGGCTGTACGTCTCGGTGACCGGCGTCATCGTCTACGTGCTGCTGTATCGCGTCTCGTTCTGACCGTCGCGTGGCTGCTGGTCCCGCCGTGGCTGGCGGCGCAGGACATGACGACCCATGCGCACGACCGCCTCGACCGGACCATGTTCTGGACCGGGGCGTTGTTCGCGCTCACGCCCGTCGTGCTGGCGCTCTCGGTGCTCGGGGTGGTGTGGTGGCACCGCCGGCGCGATCGGTCCGCACCGGACACGGCCGGCGAGGGCGCCGCCGGGCCGGAGCGCGATGAGCGGCCCTGAGCCTCCGGGCGACCTCCTGCTGGTCGAGGACGACGAAGGGCTGAGCCGGGCGTGGCGCCGCGCCTTCGAGGCCGAGGGTTGGCTGGTCCGGCAAGCGCGGGACGGCGCGGAGGCGACCGGCCTGGCGGCGGGCGGCCGGTGGACCGCAGCGGTGGTGGACTTCGTGCTGCCGGGGGCCGCGGGACTCGACGTCGTGCGCGCGCTCCGCCGGCATCACCCCCTCGTGCGCATCGTCGTCTCGACGGGCCTCCAGGACCCGGCGCTGGAGCAGTTGTCGCGCGCGGCAGGGGCGGACGCGTTCCTCCTCAAGCCCGTCGAGGTGGCCGACCTGCTGCGCGCGGTGCGCGGGGGTCCCTGATCGTTCCCGTCGATCCCCGGCCCCGTAACGCACGATGCCCCCGGCCGAGGCCGGGGGCATCGTCGCGAATGCGGTGCTCGGGTGCGACTACGGAATCACGCGGTACTGCATCTGATACGACATCGGCACGGTCACGCCGTTGGCCGCGAACAGGTTGACATAGATGAAGTAGGTGCCCACCGGCAGAACCTGGGTGATCTCGAACTCCGGTTGCGCCCCCGTGGCTCCCTTGCAGTCGGCCTCCGCGAACGTGCCGCCGAACTCATCGCAGAAGTCGGCTGCGTCGAACACGTTGTCGTCGGCGTCCAGGTCCCGGACCACGAAGAAGTCGATGTCCGGGTTGCCGGCCCCGGCGCCGGTGCCGCGGAACCTGCCGACCGCGTCGATCCGCAGCGGCGTGGCGAGGACGATCTTGAAGAAGTCATCCACGTCCGTCCCGGGCGTCACCGCGCCGTGCAGCGTCTGGAACGTGCCGGTGGCCGCGAGGGTTGGCGAGGTGCTCGGGAGGTCGTTGCCGGGCTCGTCTGCTTCGCCGGTCGTGGCGTTCACGACGAGCGCGGCGCTGGTCGCCAGCGCCGGAATCGTGCTGGTCCCGACGATGACGTTCGTGATGGACACCGCGGCGGTGCCCGGGGCCGCCGCGACGACCTTGATGCTGTCCGCGGTCCGCTGCACCAGCAGGGCGGGGAGCCCATTGACGGTCACGACCGAGGGGGCGGTGCCGGTGGCGAACGTCGCCAGCCCGTTGCCGCGCACCACGATCGTCTCGAGCAGGTTGCCGGTCCCGTTCGTGACCGTTCCGGGGAAGTTGGACGCGTTGATGGTGGTGGCTCCGGCGGTCCGCAGGGAATCGAAGCGCACCGTTCCCACATCGATGTTCGAGATCCTCACCGTGCCCGTGTAGTTCGCGGACGAGATCACGACGATGGAGTCGGGCGTCCGTACGAGGATGATCGCCGCCGCGGTCCCCGCCAGGAACACGTTGGAGGGCGACGTGGCGTCGCGGAACTTCGTACCGGCCGCGGGCGTGACCTTGAGCTCGGTGTTCACGCCGAACGCGCCGTTGCGCTGCGTGACGGTGCCGCGGAACCGCCCGCGGGCCACTGTGACCGTGTCCGGCGTGGTCAGCGAGTCCAGCGTCAGATCCGCGGTGCCCTGCGCCGGATTGCCCGAGATGATGACGTTGGTGACCGTCACCGGGCCGCGGTACGGGCCGCGCGACACGACCTTGATCGTGGTCGCGGTGCGGGAAACCTGGTAGGGCACTTGCGCGCCGAGATGCACCACCGAGCCCGCGCCGGCCGTGACGTCGAACCGCTGCAGGTTCGGAGCGGTGACGACGAGCGTGTCCCCCGCGTTGATGACCGTGCCGCCCGCCAGGGTGTCGGCCGCCGCGGTTCCGGTGACGGCCGACGTGCCCGTCGGGAACACCGACAGCGGCAGCGAGGTGACGCGGACGGAATCACTGACGCCGCGGGAGCTGAACCGCACGAACGTCACGGCGCCGAGCCCGTTCAGGGCCTTGATGTAGGCGGCCGTCACCACGGCCCCCGCCTGCGTCTCCGCCGGGGTGACCGAGGCGATCGTCGGGTCATCGCTGGTCCACGAGGGCGAGCTGATCGGCAGCGGGTTGCCCTGCGCGTCGGTGATGCGGGCTTCGATCCGCACGCTGTCGCCGTTGATCAGCAGTACCGCGGAGCGGTCGAGCACGACCGCGGCCGGGCCGCTGCGAAGCGAGCTCGTCGGGTCGTCGAAGCACGCGGACAGGCCCGCCACCATAAGAACCGCCACAACCGAACGCTTCATGATATCCTCGCTCGACAGGTGGAGCTACGTTCTTTGTTCTCTCGCGATCAGCGTATGAACTGCATGACGTCCAGCGATCCTTCCGGGCCCAGGTAGCGCTCCCAGTCGATCGCGCTCGTCTCGCGCGTGTCGTTGGTCCCGATGAGCCGGTAGTTGCCGAACCCCGACTGATCGTAGAACACGAAGTACCGCACGCGGTCCCGCGTGAACTTCCACACTTCGTAGGGGCGCGGCGCCGCGGTCGGCCGCCGGAGCACGTCGTCGGGCCGCCCGTTGCGCAGGTAGATCCGGCCCCGATCGGTGCGCCATCCCGCGATGCCCCCCGCGCCGGGCTCGCGGAACGCCTCGTTCGTGTACGTTACCGCGCGGTAGTACTCCGCCATCGCGGTGTTGTCGGGCGTCTGTGGCGTCGGGTCGCGGCGCTGCCAGAACGCCTTCAGAAACCGGCGTCGCCCTTCCGTGGCCAGCGTCCCGTAGACCGCCAGCTCGTCCGGTGGCACGATGTGCGTCATCGGCGCGAACAACGAGTCCAGCTGCGTCTCGCTCCTGCCGTCGAACAGCACATCCTCGGCCCGCGGGTCGGGCGCCGGCGCGGCCTGCGCGAGCGCCGTCGCGAGCGATCCCATGGCGAACGGCGCTTCCACGACGACGCTGCTGTCGTCCAGCCGCACGCGCAGCCGCAGCCGGTACTCGCCGGCGGGCAATCCCGTCAGGTCCAGCGAGCCCCGGGTGACCCCGCCCGCGGCGGCGATCTCCACCGGCCGGGCCGGCGTCGTCACGATGACACGGCCGGTCTCGCTCACGACCTCGGCCCGCAACTCTCCCCGCGCACCGGCCGGCTGCCACGGATACAGCTCGGCGTAATACGCGAGCGTCGGTTCCGTCGGGGAGATGCGCGGCGACGGAGCGGTGCGCATCGCCAACCCGGCTCGCCGCACCTCGCCCGGCTCCAGGGCCTCGGAGTCCGATGCGGGGCGCCGGACCTCCGACGCGATCAACAGGTCCGACACCGCCGGCTTCTGGCCGAATGCGCGAACCACGAGCTCGCGCTCCACCGGACTGCCGCCTTCGGGAACCACGCGCACCGTGACCTGGTATCGCCCGGCCGCGGCACCGAAGCTGAACGACTCCACGGCACTGGCACCGCGCCGTGCCGCGCCGGCCGGCAACTCCCGGTTCCAGGTGTCGCGCCTGAGCTCGAGACCGGCGCTGTCGCGCACCGCCACTTCGACCCGGTACCGGATCGCCCCCGCCGAGCCTCCGGGCGGCGCGCTGAGCCGGATCCGGCACGTCCCTTCGATCGTGGTCGTTCCGCTGGCCGGACTGAAGAACCGGACCGCGGCCACCGTCAACGCGTCGTCGGCCTGCCGGCCGGCTGCGCCGAGCAGCGCGAACGCCGCTACCAGGATGCCCATGCGCGTCACCGCCCGTGCGGCGCGGACGCCGCGCCGCCGTCGGGGTTCTACCAGGTCAGGCCCACCGAAATCATGTTCACGCCGCCCAGGAAGCCGAGGTCCCGGTAGGCGTAGTCGAAGCTGACCCCGAAGCGGCTGCTCGAACGCCACCTGAGCCCGCCGCCGGCCGAGAAGCCGTCCATGCCCTCGCCTCCGATGCCGGAGTCAAACCCGGCGTAGGTGGGGTCGGACGCGCCAGCCGGGTCGAGGTTGTTATCCGAGGCGTAGGTATAGCCGATCCGCCCCGCCAGCCCGAACGACCGGCCGACGTTGACGGTGTACTCGCCGGCGAAGTTGAACCCGGCGTCGGTGTTGTTCGGCTGATTGAACTCGCCGAGCAGCGACAGCCGGGCCGCGCTGGTCGCGAACGCGTCGTAGGCGAGCGCCACCCGGAACGTCACCGGCAGCGACCAGCTCTTGGCCTGCAACTCGGCCGCGGCCGGCTCCTGCGGGATGTCCTGCTGGCCCTGCGGCGGCTGCCGCCGTACCACCACGTCGAGCGCGTTGCCCGTGTGCTGGAGGTTCGACCCGAGGTTCTGCACGGTGAACGCCGCGCGCAGCGGGCGGCCGTTCACGTTGGCCATGAACGTCGTGCCGAAGTCCACGGCGAAGGCGCGGCCCGTCGTTCGGCCGAGCTGATCGCTGATGAACTTCGCCGTCAGACCGGCGGCGAACCGGTCGGAGAAGCGCTGGGCGTAGGTACCGCCGATCGCCGTCTGCGACACCGAGTACGTCTCACCGGACGCGCCCTGCGGGTCCTCGATCGTGTACACGGGCTGGTCGCTGAACCCGAAGCTCGTGATCGAGACGCCGAACGCCCGGGCCCCGCCGCTCATCGGGAAGCCGACGGCGATCCAGTTGTACCGGGTGTCGGCGATGTACGACATGGACGAGGCCAGCATCCCCGGCCGCTCCATCAGGACGAGGCCCGACGGGTTGAAGTGCGTGGCCGAGATGTCGGTCGCGATGGCGCTGAAGGCGTTGCCCAGCGCCGCGCCCCGCGCGCTGACCGGGAACAGCAGGAATTCCGCGGCCGTGGTGCCGTAGGCCGTGTTGTCGCTCGGGATCTGCACCGGCGTCTGCGCCAGCGCCCTCGTGCTGCCGGCCATGGCGCAGCCGACCAGCCCGACGACCGCCGAAACGAGATTGCGAATGCGCATGCATCCCTCCGTGGGGGCCGGGGCCGAGCCCCGGCCCTGACCGGTGCGATTACTGAGCGAAGTTGACCACCGTGAACCGGCCGATCTTCTCGCGGCCGTCCGGTGTCTCGACATGGTAGAAGTACACGCCGCTGGCGACGAACTGGTTGTTGCGATTCCTGAGGTTCCAGGTCGCCTCACCGCCGCCGGTGGCATCGTTGTGCGACACGATGTTCACCAGCACGCCGCTCGCGCTGTAGATCCGGATGATCGCCTGCGACGGCAGGTTCACGAACCGGAGGATCTTCGTCGCGGACGAGATCTCCAGCGCGTTGGTGACGTAGTACGGATCCGGCACCGTGTGCACGCGCGCCAGCGCGGCGTCGGTCGTCACGCTCGGATCGAAGCTGGAGCCGGTGTACGCGATCTGCACCCGCATGCCGGGCGCCGCCGGCGGCCTCGGCTCCGCCGTGAACGTGAAGTCGCCGGCCGCCGCGCTCCCCGTGATGGTGCCCGCGTAGAACCGGGCGTTCCACACGGTGCCCGCGGCGGGCAGCGCGGCCATCTGCATCAGGAAGAAATGGCCGTTCAGGTAGAAGATGAACCCGTTCCCCGTGGCGGCCAGCGTGCCGACGTTGGCGAACAGCGCCGACTGGGCCGCGATGGGGCTCAACCGCGCGTGATTCTGGAACACCGCGCGGGTGGCCACCGAGCCGGCGCACTGACCGATCAACGCCGGGACGGGATCCACGCAGAAGATGTCACCCCAGGTCAGCAGGTTGTTGTTGCCGTCCGGCGTGCCGGTGGTGCCCGGGAGCAGGAACGAGGAGTCGTTCAAGATGCCCCAGGACGCGCGCAGCTTGGTGCTGAACGGCACCGGGATGCCGTGCGTCACGTCCACGACCGAGTCGATCGCGCCGCTCGCGCCCCACACCACGCGGAAGTCCGCCGCCCGGGTGACCGTGGCGGCCACCGTCTCGATGTTCCGCGCCGGAGCATTCTGCACCGTGTTGTAGCTGAGAACGTGGAACAGCGTCGTCACCCCCGGCAGCGTACCGGCGGTGCGGGTGAGCGTCGCCTGCACGCACCCGCCGGGCGAGCCCGGACAGTGCGAGCCGTTCGGGTCGTTGGTGTTCTCGTTGGCCGACCCCGACCACCAGCGCGGCCCGTTGTAATCCGAATTGGCGGGGGCGCCGTTGATGCTGCCGCGGCCCCACGACGTCAGGCGCCACGGCCCGGGATGGTCGAAGGCCAGACTGCCGAACAGCGAGTACGTCGAGTCGCCGCCGAACCGCCGCGATTGCGAGGTGCTGGCTGGCGTGGCCGAGAACGGCCGCGCGATGTGGCCGGCGTGGTCGTAGTAGTCCGGCGAGACGTCGAGCACCATCTGGGTCGGGGCGCCGGACCCCTGCACGGTGACGTAGTAGCGCGCCGTGACGAAGGACTCGGCGGAGTGCGCGAAAGGCACCACCGAGTCCACGGTCAGGTTCAAGGCGCCGTCCGTGACGATCTGCGGCACGAACGCGGCAAAGCCAAGGTTCACGTCGGCCTGCGGCATCGGCCCGGAGAAGATCCCGGTGACTGGGTTGAGGGTCGGCATCGGAATCGACGGCACGGGGTTCCCATTGGCGCCGATGAACACCGGCGGCGCGAGCGCGCCGACGACCTCCTGGCCGGACGGAGCGCGCGGCGTGACCTGGCGCAGCACCAGCGGCGATTCGAGGCTGGTGTTGCCCACGCCGGTGGACTTGACGCCGTTCACGTCGAACGCCGTGACCGCGTAGAAGTAGCGGAACCCGTTGCGCGCCGTGTTGTCCACGAACGCGAAGGGCACGCCGGTATCGGTCAGGTTGGGACACGGTGCGCCGCCGCACTTGGCGCCGCCGGAAACCGCCGTGTCCGCCTGCGTGATGACCACGTTGCCGCCGGCCACCACGCGCCCGCCGGGCGGGATCTGGACCAGGCCCGGCTGCACGCCGGTCTGGGTCGCGATCGGCACCGGGTTCGGGAACGTCGGGCACGACGTGATCAGGCCCAGCTCCGGCGCGCACTGCGAGCCGTAGCCGGTGTTCACCACGGTGCCGGCGACATCCACGAAGCTCGTGCTCTCGTAGTCGAACTGCGCGATGACCTGCATCTGGCTCGACGTACGGCCGCGCCACACCCGGTAGCCCTCGACGTCGTTCAACCGGTAGTTCGGGTCGTACAGCGGGTTCGGACCACCGCCTTGCGACGGCGGCAGCGTCTGGACCGACGCGACGGAGAAGTACGGGTCGCCGGTCGTTTCGCTGGGCGACGGGCGCCACACGATCGTCACCTGGTTGTCACCCGGCACCGCGTAGAAGTCCGGTGCTTCGGGCGCGAAGGGCAGCAGGAACCGGTTGTTGAACACCGCCTGCGCCACCAGCGACTTGGCCAGGAGCGACCGATCGACGACGGTCACTTCGTTCTGGGTGATGTTCTGGTCCGCGTTGGCGTCGGCGTGGCTCACCCACCCCGCGATCCGATCCACCACGCGGAGCGTGTCGCGGTTCGGGTCAGCGGCCGGCAGCAGCAGCCGGGTGCCCGACGGCGGGATGCCGGGGGGCAGGTTGCCGCCGATGAACGGCGCGACCGGCGCGGCCAGCGGCGCCGCGAAGAGCGTGGCCACCACGATCACCGACGACGTGCCCGGATCCAGCTGGAACGGGCCGGACGACATGAGGAACCGGGTGTCGGTCTGCTGCTGGACCAGCGCGCAGAGGCGCCGCTGCTGCGGATTGGTGACCGTGCACGAGTTGTCCCCGAGCGCCGGCGACACCGTGCCCGACAGGTAGCGGTACATCTGCTCGATGCCCACGGCATCGGGGAACGGGTTGCCGTTGCTGGTGTTCGTGAACAGCGAGATCCCGAACTCCTGCCCTGTGGCCGGGTTCCGCGGGCTCTTGAGGTACTTCACCCCGACGAAGCCCGGGGCCACCGCGAACGGCGGGCTGAAGATGCTCGACGGGAACTGCCAGTTCGGCTCGTCCCAGTCGCCTACGTACGCGGCGCTCATCGCGAACGGCAGGAACGCGGTGGAGTAGTTGGTCAGGAAGTCGCCGACGTCCGGATCCATGAAGAACGCCGCGAACGTATTCGTGATGGAGTAGCCGGTGTCCGGGATCGCGACGCCGAACTTCGATTCGTTGAGCTGCTGGAACCGGGCGCCCACGGCGGCGATATCCGCGATCTCGGCCGGGGTATAGCCGACCGCCGAGAGGCCCGCGTACTTCGACGGATCGCTCGCGGTGACGTTGATGAAGCGGTAGATGAAGTAGATCAGGTCCTCGTTGCCGGACGGGAAGTTCCAGCCGAGGCCGCGCTGCTCCACCATGATCCCGGCCGGATGGCCGCGACCGGCGGTCTGGTTCGGGTTGCCGTCCCAGTACCGCCACCACAGGTCCTGCTGCGCGATGGTCTGGCGGCCGATCAGCGCGATGTTGTAGAGCGCGGTGTCGCGGATGGTCGCCGCGCTCGGCCAGTTGGCGAGATCGCCGGCGTCGAGCGAGCTGAAGATATCCGTGATCTGCTCGCCGCTCTGCTGGTCGCCGCGCGGGTCCATGAACCAGGTCCCGACGGTGTCGCCGGCCCACGCGAAGCCCGCGCTGGCCGGGATGATACCGGCGATCTGCAGGCCCGAGTTGAAGATGTAGGCGTCGCCCGAGCCGCGTGGCCACGAGCCGCCGCCCAGCACCGGGCTGCCGGTGATGTCTACGCAGGTCTCGCCGATCGCCCGCAAACCGCAGTACACGCGGTTGACTTCCATGCCGAAGGTCGCGGCGGAGAACAGCTGGAATCCCCGCGCCCGGGGGCGCGAGGGCCGCGCTTCTGATGGGGTTGCGACCGCGAGGCCGGCCGCGCCGACCAGGAGAGCGACCAGCCCCACGCGCTTCACGAAGATCCGATTCATGCCAACTCCCTCACGAGTGCGAGCGCCGTGCGGCGCTCCACCCGGAGGCGGAGCGCCGCGATGAAACCGCTAGAAGTTCAGTTCGAACCCGACCCGCAGGTTGAAGCCCGCGCCGCGGAGCGTGTGCGGACCGTTGAAGAAGTCGTACCACGCGTTGAACGCCGTGGCCTGCTCCTCGCTGTCGAAGAACCCGTCGCCGTCGCCGAACCGGCGCTCGGTGCCGCGCAGGAACAGGCAGTTGGGTACGCCGGCCGTCCCGTCGGTGTTGTAGTTGTACGCCGAGCAGTCGGTCAGGTTGAATCCCTCGAGCGAGCGGGTCGAGCCGCCGCGCGTGACCGAGCGGGTCTCGAGCAGGTTGCCCGCCTCGTTGCGCAGCGTCTGGATGACCGGGTCGATGGCCTTTTCCCGGTGCAGCGCGTTCCGCACGTCGCCCGTCTCGGCCCACACCGCAACCAGGTTCGTGAAGTTGAACAGGTTGCGGAAATCGGCGTACGCCGTGAGCTCCCGGCCGGCGACCCGGAAACCCCTGGTCACCCGCAGGTCCACGTTCCTGATCGACGGCATCGTGGAGGCGTTCAGCGGCTCCCGCGCCGTGCCGCCCAGGCCGAAGTTCGTGCCCGGGCCCTGCTGACCGCGGCCGATGCTCTCGAGTCGCGTGTAGGGCAGGCCGCTCGCGAACCGGAACGTCGCGAACATGCCCACGTCCTGGAGCAGCGAGCCCGCCGTCGTGCCCTGGCGCCAGCCGTGCGGGAATACCAGCGAGGCCGTCCCGGCCACGGTGTGGGTCCGGTTGTCGCGCGTCGTCAGGAGCGCGGTGGGCGGCGGCGTCCGGTCGCCCGTAATCGAGCTGACCTGCCGCGCCAAAGTCTGGAAGTACTCGAACGGATCCGACCCCGTGCTCCGGGCGGACTGGTAGGTGTATGACAGGCGGCCCTGGAACAGCTGGCCGATGCGCCGGTCGAGCAGGATCTCGAGCCCGCGCGAGTTCCCGAAGTCCGCGTTGGTCATCAAGTTGACGTTGGCGATGGACCCCTGCGACGGGTCGAAAACCGAGGTCAGGCGCGCGGTGATGTCCGACACCTTGTCCTTGTTGTAGGCCGAGATGTCGAGCACCATGTCGTTACTGAAGGCGTGCCGGACGCCGAACTCGAACAGAATGGACCGCCCGAAATCGAGGTCGCGGGCGAAGAAATCGTTGGAGTTCGTGAAGTTCAGATCCGCGTTCGCCCCGCCGACCAGCTGGCTGAAGTCGGGCGTCTGGGTCTGATGCGCGTACGACAGCCGGAAGCCGGTCCGGTCGGTGACCGGGAAGCTCACGCGCACGCTCGGTGCCAGGGTGCTGTGCGCGGGCGCCTCGACCATGTTGCAGGTGGACCAGCCGGTGCTGTCGGCGGCCGCGAGCAACTGGCCGCACCGCGCCGCCACCGCCGAGTCGTGCGCGGTGGGGGGCGCGCCATTCGGACCCTTGAAGTCCGACAGGTCGCCGTCGCGCCGCGGGTCGCTGTAGATGCGCCCGGGGATCTCCGGGTAGAACACGCCCGAGTTCAGCCGGTCGTAGCGCAGCCCCAGCTCGACCACCACGTCGCCCAGGTCCACGCGGTTCTGCGCGAACACACCGTAGCGGATCGGCGTTTCGTGGTACGCGTCGGAGAAGATCTGCGAGATCAGGTTCGAGGCGTACGCCCGCATGTCCGCGCGCGTGAAATCGCCGCCGAACTTCACCCGGTTGTACCGGTTGGCCTGCCAGTCGAACTGGAACCGGCCGGCGATACGGCTCTCCTGCGTGAGCGTCGGTCCGCCCGTGCCATAGCCGGCGCTCGGGAAGAACGTCGAGCCCGCCGTGACGCCGTAGGGGTTCGAGCGGAACGGCCCGACCTGCTGGAACGAGTTGTCGCCCAGGTACGGCGAGCACCGGCCACCGGTCGCCGCGTCGCAGTTGTTGGTGCGGAAGTTCCGCACCAGCTCGTCGGTGAGCGGGAAGTTGTCGAAGTCCGTCAGGAACCGGAAGCTTCTCACGTTGAACCAGCCGAACGGATCCCGATTGTCCTCGAAGAACTGCGGCTCGATGATCCCGGCGATGAACTGGTCGCGCTGGAAGCTGACGTTGCCCTCGAATGTCAGCGCGTTGGCCGAGGAGCGCGTCAGGTTCTGGGCCCAGTTGAACGTGAGCGCCCGGCTCGACTGCCGCGACCCGCGCTGCGACTGCGGGTTGTACAGGTTGCCGCCCCGGAAGAACAAGTCCTGGGCCCGGCTCTGGTGATACGTGAGCGACACCCGCGACCCGGTGCCGTAGCTGTAGTCGAGCCTGGAGCTGAACGTCCAGTTGCCGGACGCGTCATCCGGCCGGCGGGAGCCGTCGGAGTACTGCGAGAACCGCGGAATGTCCACCCGCACCGAATCGGAGAACGGGTCGCCCGGGCTCACCGGCGCCATCACGAAGCCGTTCGGGGCCAGCGTGTCGCCGGTTTCGAGACCGTCGAGCACGAAGGTGGGCACGTCCTGGGCGCCCTTGCCCCGGCGCCCGTTCTGCTCGCCCTGCAGCGTCGTGGCCACGAAGAACCGGAGGTTGCGGCTGAGCGGGCCGCCGACGCTCGCCTCCACGCGGTTCAGGCCCTGGCCGTAGGTCTGGCCGGACACCTCGTCCGTCGCGTAGCTGAGCGAGCCACTGAACCGCTCGCCGCCGGACCGCGTCACCAGGCTGATCACGCCCGACTGCGCGTCGCCGAACTCCGCACCCACCGCGCCGGTGGTCACGGACGCCTCTTCCAGCGCGTTGGTCCCGACCTCGACGACGCCGGGGTTGTCCCCGGCGCTGACGAACTGCGCGTTCATGTTGCGCACCAGCACGCCGTCGATGTAGAGGGCCGCCTCACCCGGCCGGCCGCCGCGGATCACGAGGCCGCGCGTGCCTTCGACTACCCCCGGCTGCAGCCGCAGCACCTGGTCCACGTTGTCGGCGGGCAGCTGCTCGATCGTCTCGCCCGCGATGATGGGCTTCGACGACACCTGGTCGCGCGGCACCAGCGGATTCTGCTCGACCGTCACGGTGATGCCCGCGACCTCGATGGCCCGCTGCTCGAGCGTGTGGTTCACGGTCATCGTCTGGCCGGCGAACACGCGCACGTTGCGCGTTTCGGCGGGCGCGTACCCGATGTACTGGGCCCGCACCGACATCACCCCCGCCGGCACGTTGTTGATGAAGTAGTAGCCCTGCTCGTTCGTGGTGGCGCTGAACGCCGACCCTACAACGAGGACCTGCGCCCCGCTGATCGGCGCGCCGGCCTGGTCACGCACGAACCCCTCGACCTTGCCGGTGGTGCCTTGCGCGGCGAGTCGCCCCGCCCCGAGCACCAGCGCGGCCCCGAGCACGGCGGCCAGGCGGGCGACGCGAGCGAAGCCCCAGCGACGACTGCGATGAGTCATGGACAGCCTCCAAAGCGTGAACGCACGGAAGACAGCGGACACGAACTCAGGCAGCGACAACGCCACCTCCCTTCGTGAGACCGTCGGCGCTGACGGGAATGGTTTCGGCCTCAACACGTCTCCGTATTGAGACCCCCGCCCGCACCAGGAACGTCACGTATTGATCAGTCAAGCCAAGCACCCTTGAGCCGCGACCCGACGCCGATTGCCACAGTGCCGCCCGAAGTGGACGCTGCCAGGCGTGGCGCGGTCGGCGCGCAACTTATCCCGCACGGTCAATCAGTGTCAAGCAACACGTTACACGCCGAACGGGCCGTGTCCCCTCGAGTGGACACTAGGGCGAACCCTGCCCGCCGCCCGACGCGAACCGCTGGCCCAGCGCCGCGAGCGAGCTGCCGAAATCGGTCACGCCGAGCTTGCGGCGGTCGAGGTCGGCGACGCGCGTGCGCAGCTCCTCGATCCCCGCCTTGGTCTCGGTCGTGAGGGTGTCGGTGCGACGCGTGAGCTCAGCCATCACCTGGTCCAGCAGCTGGGTGACGCGCTCGGCGTGGGCCTGCTGGCGGCGCGACAGCTCGTCGAGCTGGGCCGTCACGCGCTGCGTGACATCGTCCAGCTGCCCCCCCACGCGCCGCTCCAGCTCGTTCACCGCGCGCTCGAGCCGCTGTTCGAGCTCCGCCGCGCGGACCTGCGATGCCTGGCGGTCGTCGCCAAGCGCCTGCTGCAGGCGGGCCACGTCGGAGCCGAAGAGAATCTGCCGCAGGGTATCGAGGTCGGACGAGGCGGCGGGCTGGCTCATCGTGCCCACTATGTTATCGCTTCGGCGGCCCGCCGTCGAGGCGGACCAGCTCGCGCTGCGGCTCGGCCGGCGTGACCTCCGGGCCCTCCTCCTGGAGCGCCACGTTGATCTCGCTCCGGATCCCGAACCGCCTCGGCAGGTAGATGCCCGGCTCCACCGAGAACCCGATCCCGGCCGCCAGCTTCCGGACGTCGTGCGTCTCGAAGTTGTCGAGGTGGGGGCCCGAGCCGTGCAGGTCGCGGTCGATGGAGTGGCCGGTGCGGTGCACGAAGTACTCACCGAAGCCCGCCGCGGAGATCACGCCGCGCGCCGCGTCGTCGAGGTCGGCGCCGCTCACCGGCTGCCGGCTGCGCCACGCCTCGCGCAGCGTCGCCACCGCGCGGTCGCGCGCCTCGCGCACCACCTCGAACACCCGCTGTACCTCGTCCGGCACGACGGGGCCCGTGAACGCCATCCACGTCTGGTCGGCGTAGACCGCCTCGGCGCTCGTCCCCGCCCACAGGTCCAGCAGCAGCACCTGGTCGGCACCGATGGGCGTGGCGCGCGTCGTCACGGGCTCGTGATGGGGGTTGGCGGAGCTCGGCCCGACGCCGACGATCGGCGGCGAGCTCGTCACCAGGCCCGCGCGCGCGAACGCCTCCAGCACCCAGGCCTGGACGCCCTGTTCGGAGCAGCGGGCATCGCCGGCCACCAGCCACTCGCGCGTCTGCGCGAAGGCGGCGAGCGCGATCTCGCGCAGCAGCTCGGCGGCGCGGCGGTGGCCCACCAGCTCGGCGGGGCTCCACTGCGCCGCGACCGCTGTGACCAGCTCCGAGCTGCTCACGACGTCCGCGCCGCTGGCGCGCACCAACTCCACCACGCCCGCCGGCACCCGGTCGAGGTACGGTACGGCGTCGTTGGGCGCGTACTCCATCGCCACTTTGCGGCCCTTGAGCAGGCGGCCCAGCTCCTGCTCCAGCTCGCGCCACGCCGCGTACAACCGCACCTCGCCGGGGAAGCCTTCGATGCGGTGCGACTCGATGCGGTGCGCCACCGCGATCGGCGCGCCCGAGGCCGGCAGCAGCACGAACAACCGCCGGGTCGCAAGGCCGCCCCCCAGTCCGAGCACCCGCGTGGCGACCGGGTTGAGGCCGTGAAAGTCGAACAGGAGCCAGCCGTCGAGCTTGAGCTCGGCGAGCGTCCGCTGGGCCCGCTCGAGCGTCGCCCGCGACAGCGCTTCGGCGACGCCGCTCACGTTGGTCTCCATTCGCAGTGCGCGTCGCCGCGGTTGCGGCAGCGCTCGTGGACCATCGCTCCCTCGAAATCCATGAGGTGCCGGAGCAGCTCCGCAAAAGCCGCGGCGTAGAACGCACAGGCCGCCCCGTCGGGCGTGGCACGGACGTGGGCCCCGGGCTCCAGCGCGGCCCGTGCGGCCCCGCCCTGGCGCGCCAGTGCCGCTCCGAACACCTCGCGTGCCGCACGGCGCGCGGCCCGGAACCCGATCATCCGCCGGACCGGCCGCGGCAGGTAGCGGGCCATCCAGCGGGTCGGCCACGAGGTCCGGCCCACGGCGCGCCGCGCCGCCCGGCGGCCCCCATCGGCAAACACCAGCGCCGCGTCGGTCCGCCGGCCCGCGAGGCGCAGGATCTGCTCGAGCTCGGCGGCGGGAACCAGTCCGTCGCGGCGCACTACGGCTTCGTACCGCGCGATCTGCGCGGCCACCGTCTCCGAAAGCCCCAGACGCTTCCGCAGCAGCTCGTCCACGTATTCCGCGACCTCTTCGTCGCTCGGGGAGTCGAGGCTGCGCATCGCCTCGAGAATGGCCAACGGCAGAATACTGTGGGCGTCGGTCACGGTAGCGGCCGCGCAAGATAGCGGCGGGCCCGTTGCGCCGCTACGCGCGGCGTGACCAATCTCCGCGGCGATGCGCACGTGGTTATCTCCGGCGGGCACCGCCGCCGCGATCGTGGTCGGCGGGGCCGTGGTCGCGGGCACCGGGTGGCGGGGACTCGCCGTGCTCGCCGCGTTCCTCGTGACCGGCTCGCTGCTCACACCCGGCGGCGGCCGGCGGCGCGCGGTCCAGGTCGTGGCCAACGGCGGCGTTGCGGCGCTGTGCGCATTGCTCGCGCGGGCCGACCCGCGCTGGATGCCGGCCTTCGCCGGCGCCGTGGCGGCCGCCGCCGCCGACACCTGGTCCACCGAGCTCGGCGTGCGAAGCGGCGGGGTCCCCCGGCTCATCACGACCTGGCGCCGCGTGGAGCCAGGCACCTCGGGCGGCGTGACCCTGGTCGGTACACTCGGCGGGCTCGGCGGAGCGATCGTCATCGGGGCCCTGGCCCGGCTCGTCGGTCTGGTGACGACGGCGGGCGCGGGGTGGACGATCCTGGCCGGCTTCGCCGGCTGCCTCGCCGACTCGCTGCTCGGCGCCACCATCCAGGTCCGGTACCGCTGCGCTGCGTGCGGAGCCCTCGGCGAGTCGCAACAGCACGCGTGCGGGGGAACGGGGCGGCGCGCCAGCGGTATCACCGCGATCACCAACGACACCGTGAACTTCCTCGCGACGCTGGTCGGCGCGGCGGTGGCCGCCGTACCTTGGCGGTCATGACCGACGTGCTCGTGGTGGGTGGCGGCCCGGCCGGGGCCGCGACGGCCGCGTTCGCCGCGCGGGCCGGGCTCTCGGTGCTGCTGGTCGAGCGCGCCCGCTTCCCCCGCGAGAAACCGTGTGCGGAGTACCTGAGCCCGGAGGCCGCGCGGGACCTGGATGCCCTCGGCGTGCTGGACCGGATCGAGGCCGCCGGCGCCGAGAAGCTCGCCGGCTTCCGCCTGGTCAGCGACGACGGCGCGGCGGTCGAGGGCCGCTACGCCCGCACCGCCGGGTTCACCCCGTATCGCCCGTTCGGCTATGCCCTGCCGCGCCGCACGCTCGATCAGATCGTCCTCGAGGCCGCGCGCGAGGCCGGCGCGCAGATCCGCGAAGCCGCGCTCGAGGACCTCGTGATCGAGGGCGGGCAGGTGCGCGGTGGCCTGGTGCGCGCCGGGCGGCACCGCGAGACGGTGCGGGCCCGTGCGGTGGTCGGCGCCGACGGCCTGCATTCGCGCGTCGCGCGGCGGCTCGGCCTCGCGCGGCGGGGCCGCCTGGCGCGGCTCGCGCTGGTCGCGCACCTCGAGGGCGTTCGGGGAATGCGCGACGTGGGCGAGATGTTCGCCGCCCGCGATCGGTACGTCGGGCTCGCGCCCATCGGCGGCGGACTCGTGAACGTGGCCGCCGTGGTTCCGTTGGCCGACGGGCAGGCGGTGGCCCGTGACGCCGACGGGTTCTTCCGCGCCCAGCTCGCCGAGTGGCCCGAGCTCGCCCGGCGCACGGCGGGCGCGCGGCTGGCCCGGCGCGTCATGGTCGCCGGCCCGTTCGCCCGGCACGCGCGCCGCGCGATCGCCCCCGGCGCGCTCCTGGTGGGCGACGCCGCCGACTTCTACGACCCGTTCACCGGCGAGGGCATTTTCGCCGCGCTCCGCGGCGGCCGCCTCGCGGCGCTGGCGCTCGCCCAGGCGCTGGCCACGGGCGAGGCCACCTCGCGGGCGCTGCGGCCGTACCTGCGGGAGCGCCGCCGGGAGTTCCTCGGGAAGTGGGTGCTGGAACGTCTCGTCGCCCTGGCAGCGACCCGGCCTGCGCTGATGCGCCGGTTCACGCACCGCCTGGCGCGCCGCCGCGACGTCGCCGACCTGTGGGTCGGGGCGGCGGGCGACAGCGTCCCGGTGGGCGCCCTGTTCACCCCGCGGCGGCTCGCCGCACTGGTCGTGTGATGGCGGTGGATGCCGAGCTGTTTCGGGCCGCGCTGGGCCGACTCGCCACCGGCATCACCGTCCTGACCGCGCGCGACCGGGCGGGGCGGGGGGCCGGCCGCGCGCACGGCATGACCGCCAGCGCCGTGACGTCGCTCTCGCTTGAGCCTCCGATGGTCCTGGTGTGCGTGGGGCATGAGGCCTCGCTGCACGACACGCTCGTTGCCGCGGAGGTGTTCGGCGTCAACGTGCTCGCCGCCCACCAGCGCGACATCGCCGAGCGGTTCGCCCTTCGCGGTCGGCAGGCGTGGGAAAACGAGACGCCGGCGAGCCCAGCGGGCCTGCCCCTGGTGGCCGACGCGCTGGTGCACCTCGACTGCCGCCGCGCGGCCGTCTACCCCGGCGGCGACCATTCCATCGTGACGGGCGTGGTGGAATGGGCCCGCGCCCGCGACGGCGCGCCGCTCTGCTATTTCCGCTCGGCCTACACGGAGCTCGCGGGATGATGGGCGCGCTGCGGGCCTGGGCCGCGCGCACCGACGAGATCTTCGACGACCCGCGCGCCGACGAGCACGCGCTGGTCGCCTCGCTGCGCGACATCGCGCGGATCAACCGCGCGTTCGGTGGCGGCCGGGCCGCGGCGGGACGCCTCGCGGAGTTCTGGCGCGGCGTGCCCCCCGGAACGCGCCTCACGCTGCTCGACATCGGCACCGGGGCCGGCGACATCCCGCGCGCGGCCGCCGCGGCCGCGACGCGCGCGGGCGTCGCCCTCGAGCTGCTTGGCGTCGAGATCTTCCGCGCCGCCGCTCGCGAAGCCGTCCGGGGGGGGGGGGGCGGCACGCCCACCGCCCGGGTCCCCGAGGGCGGCCCCCCCCCGCCCCCCCCCCCCAGCGTGGACC